>VAPL010039573.1_pt1 | contig 30086 bp, 30 predicted proteins | sample 3395061 | NCBI WGS metagenome assembly VAPL01 (sample SAMN08290444, study PRJNA428436) | hydrothermal vent metagenome | isolation source: Deep-sea hydrothermal vent chimney 2 | place: Pacific Ocean: Juan De Fuca Ridge | depth 2182 m m | reverse complement strand
CCTTTTTCATTTTCATCACAAACAACAGGTGAGTAGTGGGTCAACTGACGCATATCCGGAATTTCTCAATTATTGCCCACATCGATCACGGTAAATCGACCCTGGCAGATCGCCTCATTCAGATGTGCGGTGGCCTGTCTGAGCGAGAAATGGAAGAACAGGTGCTGGATTCCATGGATCTGGAACGTGAACGGGGTATCACCATCAAGGCACAAAGCGTTACCCTCGATTACAACGCGCAGGACGGTGAAACCTACCAACTTAATTTCATCGACACGCCCGGCCATGTGGATTTTTCCTATGAAGTTTCCCGCTCACTGGCCGCCTGTGAGGGCGCATTGCTGGTTGTAGACGCCTCCCAGGGCGTAGAAGCACAGAGCGTGGCCAATTGTTATACCGCTATCGAGCAGGGTCTGGAAGTGCTGCCGGTGCTGAACAAGATTGATCTGCCTGCTGCCGAACCTGAGCGGGTAAAGCAGGAAATCGAAGAAATTATCGGTCTGGATGCCTCTGAATCGCAACTGGTTAGTGCGAAGACGGGCGAGGGTATGGATGCGCTGCTGGAAGATCTCATCACCTATATTCCCCCGCCAGAGGGGGATCCCGATGCGCCCCTGCAGGCGTTGATCATCGATTCCTGGTTCGATAACTATCTCGGCGTGGTTTCGCTGGTGCGGGTCATGCAGGGTCGACTGCGCAAAAAACAGAAAATCCGCATGATGTCCATTGGCCGTGACTACCAGATTGATCATGTCGGTATCTATACGCCAAAAAGAAAAGATTTGCCCGAGCTGTGCGCCGGCGAAGTGGGCTATGTGATAGCCGGTGTCAAGGAAGTGGATGGCGCACCGGTAGGTGATACCATTACCGATGTTGCGCATCCGGCTGAAAAAGCATTGGCCGGTTTTAAACCCGCGCAGCCGCAGGTGTTCGCTGGTCTGTTTCCGGTGGCCGGGGATGATTACGAAAACCTGCGTGAAGCCTTATCCAAATTACGCCTCAATGATGCCGCATTATTTTACGAACCGGAATCTTCGCAGGCCCTGGGCTTTGGTTTTCGTTGCGGTTTCCTGGGCTTATTGCACATGGAAATCGTGCAGGAACGGCTTGAGCGCGAATATGATCTGGATTTGATCACCACTGCTCCTACCGTGGTGTTCGAAGTAGAAACGACGAAAGGCGAAATTATTCGTATCGACAACCCCGCCGATCTGCCGCCGGTCAACCATATCAACGAAATTCGCGAACCTATCGTGCTGGCCAACATTCTGGTGCCGCAGGAATATGTGGGCAACGTCATTACCCTGTGCATCGAGAAACGCGGGGTGCAGAAAAAAATGGAATATGTGGGCGCCCAGGTATCGATCAGTTACGAAATGCCGATGAATGAGATCGTGCTGGATTTCTTCGACAGACTGAAATCGGTCAGTCGCGGCTACGCCTCGCTGGACTATGAATTCAATCGCTTCCAGGCGGCTGATCTGGTGAAAATGGATATTCTCATCAATGGCGAAGTGGTGGATGCTCTGTCTGTGATCGTACATCGGGATCAGGTTCAACACCGCGGCCACGATCTGACCGGGCGAATGAAAGAGATCATTCCGCGGCAAATGTTTGATGTGGCAATCCAGGCTGCGGTGGGTGCAAAAATTATGGCGCGCACCAACGTCAAGGCTTTACGAAAAAATGTCACAGCTAAATGTTATGGTGGTGACATTAGTCGTAAGCGCAAATTACTGGAGAAACAGAAGGCCGGCAAGCGACGTATGAAGCAGGTCGGTAAGGTCGAAATACCGCAGGAGGCTTTTCTCGCGGTGCTTAATGTAGGGAAGGACAAATGAATGTAGATTTTTCGCTGATTCTGGTTATCGCCGTTTTTATTACCGGGACTATCTGGCTGTTGGACAAATTTATAGTCAACCGGAATAAAAAAGCAGACCAGATCAAGGACGGTACTCAAACTGCCATTGGCTCGGTATGGAACATGCTGGCCGAGTTTTCCCGCTTTCTGTTTCCTGTGGTATTTATCGTCTTGTTCCTGCGCGGCTTTATCGCCGAACCTTTCCGTATTCCTTCCGGCTCCATGCTGCCGACACTTGAAATCGGCGATTTTATCCTGGTCAACAAATTCAGCTACGGCATTCGTCTGCCCGCCTGGAACAAAAAAGTCATTGATATCGGTACCCCGCAACGCGGTGATGTAATTGTGTTTCGCTATCCGGAAGATCCCTCTATCGATTACATTAAACGGGTGGTCGGTGTTCCGGGCGACAAGGTAGCCTATTATGACAAGGTGCTTTATATCAATGACAAACCCATGCTGCAGGGCAAGGAAACGGTTTACCGCCCCGGCTATGATTATATCGTGCGCAAAGCGGAAAATCTGGGCGGGGTAGTGCATGACATATTAGACAACAAAATGTATCCGGCACGGGATTTTGTGATCACGGTCCCCGAACACCGATATTTTGTTATGGGTGATAATCGTGACAACAGTCGCGATAGCCGGGTATGGGGCTTTGTTCCGGATGAAAACCTGGTTGGCCATGCTATGCTGGTCTGGTTTAACTGGGAACTGGGTGATTGGCCGCGCTGGACTCGCATTGGTACATTAATCGACTAATATTAAAGAGGTAAATGCTGCGATTTCAGACAATCGGGAAATTAACTCATGATCATGAAACAAAAACAGACAGGCATGACAGCGATCGGCTGGTTGGGTGTGATTGCTCTAATTCTGGCGTTTGTTCTATTGGTCCTGAAACTGTTACCTATTTATCTGGACAGTTTTAAAGTGAGTTCAATTCTAAATGATATCGAGAATGAGGCGGGTATAGCGAATATGACGCCGGTTATGATCAGCAAAACTATAATGAAGCGCCTGGATATCAATATGGTCAATGGTATCAGCAAGGATGATATCTACATCGATAAACAGGGCAAGAAGAAAAGATCGGTAGAAATCGATTATGAAGTTCGAGAAAATATTATGGGGAATGTTGATGTGGTGGTGCATTTTCAGAAAGCTGTGACGATACCTGGACCCTGATGCTCGATCTTGCTCGGCTCCAGCGCAAGCTGGACTATACATTCAAAAAACCGGAACTGCTTGAAGTTGCCTTGACTCATCGCAGCGCATCTTCGAACAATAATGAGCGTCTGGAGTTTCTGGGGGATTCGGTACTGGGACAAATTATCAGTATTGAACTTTATCAACGATTTCCACAGGCCAGGGAAGGCGAGCTGAGCCGCCTGCGCGCCAGTCTGGTAAAAGGGGAAACCCTGGCTAAAATCGCCGCCGAGCTGGATTTGGGTAATTATTTGAAACTGGGTTCGGGCGAACTTAAAAGCGGCGGTTTTCGGCGTGAGTCCATTCTTGCCGATGCGCTTGAAGCGGTATTTGGTGCCGTCTATCTGGACAGCGATCGGCAGACCACGCATGACTTTGTGCTGCAGTTTTTTATTGATCGTCTGGCCCAATGTGATCCGGATTCAATACTTAAAGATCCCAAAACACGTTTGCAGGAATATTTACAATCAAGGGGAGCGCCTTTGCCGGAATATGAAGTTATTGCCATCGATGGTGAGGCTCATGCACAAACCTTTACTATCGCCTGCCACCTTCCTGAACTGGATAAGCCTATTCAGGCATCCGGCAGCAGCCGCCGTAAGGCAGAACAGGCCACCGCAGAACAGGCGCTAAAACAGTTAAATCATGAGTAAACAAACCACAGAAAACGATTTTCGTTGCGGTTATGTCGCCCTGGTGGGACGCCCCAATATGGGTAAGTCTACCTTGCTGAATCATCTGCTGGGGCAGAAACTCAGTATCACCTCACGCAAACCGCAGACGACGCGCCAACACCTGCTCGGTATCAAGACCACCAGGACGGAACAGATCATCTATGTCGATACCCCCGGCATTCATGAAAATGCCCGGCGTGCGATCAATCGTTACATGAACCGTACCGCTTACAGCGCACTGGAGAGCGTTCATGTCATTGTTTTTCTCATCGAGGCCCTGCAATGGACTTCTGAAGATGAGATGGTGCTCAAACGCATTAAGGAATCAGGCATTCCCGCTATTCTGGCTATCAACAAGGTAGACAGGCTGGAGGATAAAAATACGCTTCTGCCGTTTATTCAAAAAGTTTCCGGAAAAATGGACTTCATTGAAATTATTCCTATCTCGGCGATTAAAGGTATCAACCTGCCGGAACTTGAAGCCCATGTACGGGAGCAGCTGGATGTTTCTGAGCCGTTCTACCCAGCCGATCAAATCACTGATCGCAGCCAGCGCTATCTGGCGGCTGAGTTGGTGCGTGAAAAACTGATGCGCATGCTGGGTCAGGAGCTACCTTACGATCTGACTGTAGAAATCGAACAGTTCAGGGAAAATAAGGGACGCATTCATGTGCATGCTCTGATCTGGGTGGAACGGGCGAACCAGAAAGCAATTGTGATTGGCGAGAAAGGCAGTCGACTGAAAAATGTGGGTACCCAGGCGCGGCAGGATATGGAAAAACTGTTTCATAAAAAGGTATTTCTGGAAATCTGGGTAAAAGTGAAAGAAGGCTGGTCTGACGATGAACGTGCCTTGCAAAGCCTCGGATACAAGGATGAGCTTTGATTCGCCAGAGCCTGCAGGCCAGTTATGTTTTGCACAGCCGGCCCTATCGTAATACCAGCAAACTGCTTGATATTTTCAGTCGTGAACAGGGCCGCCGGGTCCTGGTGGCGCGTGGCGCGCGGCAGGGAAATTCGCGACTGCAGGGTCAATTGCTGCCCTTTATTCCCCTGTTGCTAAGCTGGCAGGGTAATGGTGAGGTACAGACCCTGACCGCCGCTGAGACAGGTACACAGCTTGCATCACTGAATGGCCAGAAGTTACTCACCGCTTTTTATTTGAATGAACTGTTGCTGCGCTTGCTGGCCAGGGACGATCCCCACCCGGCACTGTATGATGCCTATGCTCGGATCTTGCAGCAACTGTCTGAATCAGGCGGCGGCCAGATGGAAGAGGCCGGTTTGCGAATGTTTGAATGTTTTCTGTTACAGGAACTGGGTTATGGACTGGTTCTTGATCATGAGGCTAATAGCGGTGAAGTTATACAGGCTGAGCAGATGTATTGTTATCAACCGGAGCATGGTCCGCTGATACTGAGAGCTAACCCGGACTGTGAAAACGGCCTGCCGGTGCATGGCTGTACGCTGCTGGCCCTGCAGCAGGGCAATTTGACTGCAGCGGAGGCACATGGGGAATACCATTATAACCTGATATTGCGTGAGGCCAAGATGCTAATGCGCGTTAACCTGGCTCGGCATCTCGGTGCCAAACCTCTGCACTCACGCGAGCTTTACATTCAGCAAAAACAACTACTAAAATTCTGAGCATGAAAGAAAAAAATCCAATCTATCTGGGCGTTAATATCGACCATATCGCCACCCTGCGGCAGTCACGCGGCACGCGCTATCCAGAACCGCTGCAAGCAGCGCTGGTGGCGGAGCAGGCGGGCGCCGATGCCATCACCGTACATCTGCGTGAAGATCGACGGCATATTCAGGATCGGGATGTAGAAATGCTGGAGGCAACGCTGCAAACACGCATGAATCTGGAAATGGCGGTTACCGATGAAATGCTGGCTATCGCCTGCCGCCTGCAACCGGTCGACTGCTGTCTGGTACCGGAACGGCGGCAAGAACTGACCACCGAAGGCGGCCTGGACGTGGCGGGCCAGAAAGCGCGCATAAGCGAGGCCTGCAGCCGACTTGCTGAGGCGCAGATACGGGTGTCGCTGTTCATTGATCCCGACGCGCGGCAGGTGGAAGCCGCCGCCGACTGCGGCGCCCCGGTTATTGAGTTGCACACGGGCAATTATGCCGATGCGGCCAATCCGCAACAGCAGGCTCAGGAATTACAACGTATTGTACAGGCGATGGAAAAGGGAATGACCTGTGGTCTACAGGTGAATGCCGGACATGGCCTGCATTATCACAATGTTGCTGCGATTGCTGCCCTCAACGACATTGCTGAACTGAATATCGGCCATGCCATTATTGCCCGTAGTCTGTTCACCGGTCTGGATCAGGCGGTTAGAGAAATGAAAATGCTAATGCGGGACGCACGTTACTCATGATTTACGGAATCGGCACTGATATTGTCAGCGTCGAGCGTATGCGCAATAACCTTGAGCGCTACGGTCATCGCTTCGCTGAACGAATTCTTACTGACGAAGAATTAGGGGATTTTAAGGAAGTTGTCAATCATGCCCATTTTCTTGCCAAACGTTTTGCCGCCAAAGAAGCCGTTGCCAAGGCGATGGGGACTGGATTTATCAACGGTTTGTCACTACATCATATTGGGGTTGGCCACGATGCTCTGGGCAAACCGATATTGAAATTCAGCGGCCGGGCGCAAGAATTTATGCAGCGGGAAAAAATTGCGTTATCACATATCAGCCTGGCTGATGAGACGGATTATGCAGTGGCCTTTGTCACCCTGAGCTGTGAAGTCTAAGGTGAATATCATGCCGGTAGAAACTGTGATTGATATTGAAAAAAACCTTGTTATTCATACCATCAACGGGGGCTTCGGTTTGGTGGATATTGAACCTGCCTGGCGCGGCATGCTCGTCGATCCGAAATTTCAGGCAGGCATGAATGTGCTCTGGGATTTCAGGCAGGGCACCCAAACCTCTTCATTTTCTGCCGATGATATGCGCCATATTGTCAGCATGACTGCCGAGCACATCAAACAGCGGGGGGCAGAATACAAACTGGCCCTGCTGGCGCCACGGGATCTGTATTTCGGTCTTTCCCGTATGTTCGAAGCCTATGGCGATGAAATCCCCATCGAGATTCACGCTTTTCGTTCGATGCAGGAGGCGCTTGACTGGTTGAGGGAATAGCTCGCTACCAGCTGCGGGCGAGAATGTCTTTACCGTTTTCCTGCAGGCGCTTTATTTCTGAATCAAGCTGTCTGAAGCTTTCGACGAGTTTAGCTCGGTTATCCTGTTTAATCTGATCCTCGAACATTTTTGCCGCCTGCCGCAGGGCCGGTACGCCCAGGTAGGCGGTGGCGCCGTGTAGTTTGTGTACTGGATTCCGGAGAGGCTCAAGTGTGTCATTCTCCAAGTTAAGCTGTTTAAATGCTGCCTCGATAGTCTGACGATGGTCGGCTAATTCGTCCAGCAACATGCTAAACAGATCGCGAGCCAGATCCTCGCTGCCGCCTGCCTGCTCAAGCGCAATGGTGAGGTCAAATATTTCACTCATAGTTCTGTTTCCTGTTTGTCTGAGGCCCTTCAGCATCCATCCGGGCGGCGAGTTTTTCTCTAATATTGGCGCCCCTTTTATGTCGCCTCTTTTATGTTATAGGCCGATACATTACACTCTGCGGATGAATTATAAAACGATCGAATCCTATATTGGCAATACACCTTTAGTTTGCCTGCAGCGCCTTCCCGGGCAAAAAAATAACCGCCGGAGCAGCAATACGATCCTGGTTAAACTGGAAGGTAATAACCCGGCCGGTTCGGTTAAGGACAGGCCGGCGCTGAGTATGATTCGCCAGGCGGAGCGACGAGCGGAAATCAAGCCGGGTGATACCCTGATCGAGGCCACCAGCGGCAATACCGGTATTGCTCTGGCGATGACGGCTGCGGTCAAGGGCTATCACATGATTCTGATCATGCCCGCTAATATGAGCGTAGAGCGGCGTGCGTCTATGCGCGCCTATGGCGCCGAGCTGATTCTGGTCAGCGAAGAGCAGGGCATGGAAGGGGCGCGGGATCTGGCTGAAAAAATGGCCCGTGAAGGCAAAGGCCGATTATTGGATCAGTTTTCAAATCCGGATAATCCGCTGGCGCATTATGAAACTACCGGCCCCGAGATCTGGGCTGATACTCATGGTGAAATTACGCATTTTGTCAGTGCGATGGGGACTACGGGAACCATCATGGGCACCTCTCGTTTTCTAAAGGAAAAAAATCCAGCCGTGACCATCGTTGGCGTAGAACCTGCCGATGGCGCGAAAATTCCCGGTATTCGGCGCTGGCCGCAGGAATACCTGCCTGAAATCTATGATCCCTCACGGGTAGACAAACTGATGGAAGTCAGCCAGTTTGAGGCGGAGCAGACGACCCGTGATCTGGCCAGTCAGGAGGGTATTTTTTGTGGCATTTCTTCTGGCGGTGCAGTCGCAGCCGCGTTGCGCCTGTCACAGGAAGTCGAACATGCGGTGATTGTCGCCATCATTTGCGATCGCGGCGATCGCTATCTTTCGACCGATGTATTTCCGGCTGAATAGCTTCCAGGTTCCTGAACATAATGGCACGCAAACAGCGCAACAAAAAAACCGATCCGACTCCACTACAGGCCAATATAGAATCCCTCACCCATGAAGGCAAAGGGGTGGCGCATGTCGATGGCAAAACCGTATTTATCGACGATGCGCTTGCCGGCGAAGTCGTAGAGTTTATCTATACACGCAAAAAGCGTGACTTTGATGAAGGCCGCCTGCATCGGATTATTGCGCCCTCAGAACACCGGGTTGAACCGGCCTGTGCGCATTTCGGCATCTGTGGCGGTTGCCGCCTGCAACATCTTGATGCAGCCGAGCAACTACAGGTCAAGCAAAATGTCCTGCTGGACAATCTCAGACGAGTCGGAAAAGTCGAGGCCGAAACCATTCTTCCTCCCCTTGCCGGCAGTCAATGGGGTTATCGCAGAAAAGCACGTCTGGGAGTGCGCTATGTACATAAAAAGGAACGGGTGCTGGTAGGTTTTCGTGAACGGGGTTCGTCCTTTCTGGCGGAGCTGAACAGTTGCAAAGTTTTACATCCCTCGGTGGGTGAAAAGTTAACCCATCTCGGTGATGTCATTCGCAGGCTCAGTATCTATCGGCAGATCCCGCAGATTGAAGTGGCCGTGGCCGACAATAGCGCGGCCCTGATTTTTCGTCATCTCGAAGCCCTGACTGAAGCGGATAAAAATATTCTCAGCGAATTCGGCAAGGCGCATAACTTCCAGATCTATCTGCAGCCCAAAGGGCCGGATACGGTCAGCCTGTTGTCGTCAGCTGCGGAGACAGAGCAGGACCCGCCAGGCCTCTACTACGAACTCCTGGAACAGGGTTTAAAGCTGCATTTCGAACCGGCGGATTTCACCCAGGTCAATCATGACATCAATACCAGGATGGTGAGATTGGCACTGGAGCTGCTGCAACTGAACAAAAACGATAGCTTGCTGGAACTGTTCTGTGGTCTGGGTAATTTTACCCTGCCGATGGCACAGCAGGCGAAACAGATCGTTGCCGTGGAAGGCGATGCCGGGCTTATTCAGCGAGCGCGGAAAAACGCCATCGCAAATGGCATTGAGAATGTCGAATACCATGTTGCTAATCTGATGGAAAATCTGGACAACATGCCCTGGCTGAAAAACAAACGTTACCAAAAAGTGTTGCTCGATCCTCCGCGTAGCGGCGCCAAAGAAGCCTTGCCCTATATTGCCGCAACAGCTGCAGAGCGCATTGTCTATGTCTCCTGTCATCCGGGGACGCTGGCCCGTGATGCCGGTGAACTGGTACATGAATACGGTTATCAGCTGCGTGCTGCCGGCGTAATGGACATGTTTCCGCATACCGCGCATGTTGAGTCTATTGCCTTGTTTGAAAAATTCTAAATTGTGACCTAACCTGATGGAAAAATAATGGGCATTGAAATAGAAAAAAAATTCCTGTTGCGTAACGATGACTGGCGTCAACATACTGATGCAGGCACGTTATTCAAACAGGGTTATCTGAGTGGTTCGAAAAAATCCTCGGTGCGAGTGCGCATCGAAGGCGATAAAGCCAATCTCAATATTAAAAGCGCCACCCTGGGTATCAGCCGACAGGAATTTGAATATCCCATTCCCATCGAGGACGCACGGATCCTGTTGGAAACCCTGTGTCAAAAACCCCTGATTGAAAAGATCCGCTATCATGTACCTTATGCTGGCCATGTCTGGGAAATCGATGTATTCAAAGGTGACAATGCCGGTCTGGTAGTGGCAGAAATTGAACTGGCCAATGAAGATGAAGCCTTTGACCGGCCAGACTGGCTGGGCGAGGAAGTTTCAGATGATCCCCGCTATTATAATGTTAGTCTGGTCAAGCATCCTTTTTGTGACTGGTAGCGAATGCCTCCGTTGCCTGTACGCATAGAAATCGACATCCGCCGCCAGTGCCTGCGGCTTGTCGAAGCCGATGGCGTGCAGGAATTTACAGTTTCCACGGCTGCCAACGGCCCCGGTGAGCTTTTCGGCAGTGAATGCACGCCCCGGGGCAAACATATTATTCGCGCTAAAATCGGCGCGGGACAGGCAGAAAATACCGTATTTATTGGCCGCCGACCGAGCGGTGAAATCTACAGCCCGGAACTAGCTCAAAAATATCCGCAGCGGGACTGGATACTGACACGCATACTCTGGTTAAGTGGACTGGAAACAGGACGCAACCGGCTGGGCAAAGTTGATACCATGCGGCGTTATATTTATATACACGGTTGCCCGCCCGACGATAGACTGGGTGTAGCGGGTTCGCATGGCTGTATAAAAATGCGCAATCAGGATATTATCCATTTGTTTGAATGGGTGTCCTGTGGAACGCAGGTTAATATTCATGAGTAAAGAGACAAAGTGTTCCTGAACAGTTAAGGAGTAGTTGCCTGTGTCCCTGGGTCCCCTGATGCTGGATATTGCCGGCGAAACCCTGTCTGATGAAGATCTGGATATTTTACAGCATCCCCTGGTAGGGGGCGTCATTCTGTTCAGTCGCAATTATTCAAGCATCGACCAGTTGCATGAGCTGGTGCAGGCCATCCACGCTCTGCGTTCGCCACAACTACTGGTTAGTGTCGATCATGAAGGTGGTCGGGTGCAACGCTTCCGTGAAGGTTTTAGCCTTCTACCCGCGGTAGCGCACTTCGGTCAGATATACGATAAAGAACCCCAGAAGGCGCGCAAACTGGCACGTACCGTAGGTTGGTTGATGGCGGTGGAACTGCGCGCGCAGGATATAGATTTCAGTTTTGCGCCGGTACTGGATGTCGATCACGGTCTCAGCGAGGTTATTGGTGATCGCGCATTCCATCACGATCCTACGGTAGTGATAAAGCTCGCGCATGCCTATGTGGAAGGTATGCATGAGGCCGGTATGGCCGCTACGGGCAAACACTTTCCCGGTCACGGCGGGGTGGAGGCTGATTCTCATCTTGCGATTCCCGTCGATAATCGCGAATACAATGATATTTATGCCAAGGATATTCTGGTCTTTAAACGCATGATTCATCATGGCCTGGCGGCGATCATGCCGGCGCATATTATTTACCAAAAAGTTGATCCACAGCCGGCAGGTTTTTCATCTTTCTGGTTGAAAGATGTATTGCGTACACGGCTGGGATTTCAGGGGGTTATCTTTAGTGATGATCTCAGCATGGAAGGGGCAAACGTAGTTGGCAACTGTTATGCCGACCGCGCCCATGCCGCGCTTGATGCGGGCTGTGACATGGTGTTGGCCTGCAATAATCGCGCAGGTGCTATTGAGGTTATCGACAGCCTTGGTAAATGGGATAATCCGGTTTCACATCTTCGTCTTGCGCGTATGCACGGCCGCAATAAAGTGGATGCACGACAGTTGTTTGCCAGTAAAAAATGGAAACAGGCAGTGGTCCTGATGCAGAATTATCAGGATGACAGCAGCCTAAATCTGGAGCTCTGAAATGAATGACTACCTGGATAAATTTCTCGCCATGCTGGAGGGCGATCAATACGGTATTCTGCGAATTTTCAGTATCGTTTTTGTGGGCCTGCTACTGGATTTTATTCAGAAACGGGTACTTAAAAAGCTTTATCAGCGCCTGCAGTCTACGCGCACCCAATGGGATGACGCCCTGGTCCATGCGCTGCAGAAACCCCTGACACTGCTAATATGGATAATAGGTCTGTCCCTGTGCCTGGATGTCATGAAGTTACCCGCCAGTTCAGAGATGCGTCTGGTCGGAGTGATCATCAGCATTACCTGGGTGTTGATCCGTTTTATCAGTTTTACTGAAACTAATATCCTCTATCAGCACGAAGTAGCGGGCAAGCCACTGGATCGTACCACGGCCAGTGCTATCAGCCAGTTGCTGCGCAGCACGATTCTGATAACCGCAACCCTGGTGGCCCTGCAGAGTCTGGGCTTTAATATTTCAGCTATTCTCGCCTTTGGCGGCATCGGTGGTATTGCGGTAGGTTTTGCGGCCAAGGATTTGCTCGCTAATTTTTTTGGCGGTATGATGCTTTATCTGGATCGTCCCTTTGCCATTGGCGATTGGGTGCGTTCATCCGATCGGGAAATAGAAGGAACGGTTGAAAAAATTGGCTGGCGTACCACTGTTGTTCGCACCTTTGACAAGCGTCCGCTGTATGTGCCGAATTCTGTTTTCGCCAGTATCAGCGTGGAAAACCCCTCGCGCATGACACACCGCCGCATTTATGAAACGATTGGTGTTCGCTATAACGATATTGCCGTGATGGCGGATATTATTGGTGAAGTTAAAACGATGTTAACGGCGCATCCTGATATCGATCAGAGCCAGACCATGATCGTTAATTTCAACAGCTTTGCGCCTTCATCGCTGGATTTTTTCATTTATACCTTTACTCGCACTACGGACTGGATTGAATACCACGAGGTTAAACAGGATGTCTTATTGAAAGTCAGTGAAATTATCAGCGCTCATCAGGCCGAGATCGCTTTTCCTACCTCAACGCTGCATATTCCTGATGAAATAAAACTTAATCAAATGCCACTAAAATAAAACTCAGCTATGAAAATCGAAGAATACAATCAATTGCTAAACGAAGCCGATTGCCTCTACAGTGCAGCGCAGGTTGCGGAAGCACTGGATAAAATGGCCGCAGCCATTACGCAAAAACTGTCCGATCGTAATCCACTGGTGCTTTGTGTGCTAACCGGTGCGATTATCCCGACCGGCTATCTGCTGACCCGGCTTAATTTTCCTCTGCAACTGGATTATCTGCATGTTACTCGTTATGGCGATACCACCTCGGGTGGCAAACTGGACTGGTTGTCAGAGCAAAATTATTCGCTGCAAGGGCGGGACATTCTGATTGTCGATGATATCCTGGACGAAGGCGTTACCCTGCAGGCTATTGTCGAACACTGTGAAAATGCGGGAGCGGCCTCGGTATCCTCTGCGGTGCTGGTAGAAAAATGTCACGATCGAAAAACCGGCATCCAGGCCGATTTTGTTGGTGTGCAAACCGAAGATCGCTATTTGTTTGGTTATGGTATGGATTACAAAGGGTATCTGCGCAACGCTGACGGCATTTTTGCCGTGAAGGGGCTGTAATCTATGCGCGGGATTGCCATTATCGGCGGCACCGGGCTGACCTCCCTGCCGGGCCTGACGATCAACGAGGAGAAGCTTGTTTCTACGCCCTTCGGTGAGACCTCGGCGGCACTGCTCAAGGGCCGCTTAAATGATCAGCCGATTATGTTTCTTGCGCGCCACGGCAGCGGACATACCATTCCACCGCACAAGGTAAATTACCGTGCTAATATCTGGGCACTGAAAGAGGCCGGCGCCTATTACATGCTGGCTATTAATGCCGTGGGCGGTATCAACGCTTCGCTTAAACCCGCCCAGTTGGTTATTCCCGATCAGATCATTGATTATACCAGTGGCCGTAAGATGACATATTTTGATAATGATGTCAGTTCTACATTATCAGACAGCGGTGTCGTACATGTAGATTTCAGCGAGCCTTACTGCCCACGGCTGCGCAGCCATTTGCTTGAAGCGGCGCAAAAAAACGGGATCGAACTGGCTGGCAGCGGAACCTACGGCGTAACCCAGGGTCCGCGACTGGAAACAGCGGCTGAAATTCGGCGCATGGCCCAGGACGGTTGCGATATCGTCGGTATGACCGCTATGCCGGAAGCCGTGCTGGCGCGGGAGCTGGATTGTTGCTATGCCAGCATTTCAGTCATCGCCAACCTGGCTGCGGGACTCGGCGAAGGCGAGATCACTATGACAGAAATTGAAAAGTATATTGCCCAGGGAATGGATGACGTGCGCAGCCTGCTGGCAACGGTTATAAATTCACTCTAAGCAGGTGCAGTGATCTTGGGCTTCATAAACGACATTCAGCCCAACCTGCATTAGATCTTATCGCCGGGTCATGAATAAATATTGAATTAACCCTAGGTTGGGCTGAGCAGGAGCGAAGCCCAACAAACGCGGTATATTTATTTCTTTTTTGCGACGCTTTCATGCGGCGTAAACATAATCAACATGCCCAATACGGGATGATCCAGATAATGCAGCTCGGTGCTGCGGATGCGTCGACGTACCTGCTGTACACGAAAGTAGCGGGGAGCCGGGGTTGTTTGTGCTTTGCTCTCCAGATCGGGAGCTGCAATCATTCTGTTTTGTTCAACAGACTGCGGATCAAGTGTAAACAGCAAATCTGTTTCCACTCGCAGGTAACGCGCCAGGCTGACACGGATTAGCGCATCCAGCGTCCCGCTTTCGAGTAAAGGTGCAGTGGCAGTGTTTTCAGGCTCACTTTGTTTTGTTATGCCGCTCTCTGATTTGTTAACCTCCTGATTCTGGTTTGCCATAACCGCCAGGGTGACGTGAACGCTGAGAGCCTGAGCCTGGGGCAAGCCTGGCTGCACCCAGGCAAGGTGTGCCAGAAGGCGGCGGGATCCCGAATGGTCAATTTTTTCAGCCTCGCTTGTCAGACGCCATTGACTCTCGGGCAGGGGGATGAAACTTAGTGCCGGATCATATTCTTCAGGTCTGCCGCCCGGCCAGGGGCCGCCAATTTCAATGCTGTTCTCGAGAATTTCCCGCTGCAGTTGTTGTGGCCAGTGTTCAGATTGATGAGCATTAGCCTGCAGGTTTTCGAATATAATCACTTCAACATCGTAATAACGAATATCGGCGGCCTGTAGTGACAGGCTGAATAAGCTGAGTATCAATACTAATAATTGTCGTTTCAATATTCTAATCCTGAGAAACATTACGTCGCGGGAAAATATAGCTGCCTGGTTTTCAATCTTCGGGTGCTACTGTAAAGTGGCTGGCCAGCGAGACTTTAATATACCTTAAATATGCCAGAGGAGGTATCGTGGCGCTAAGAGAAATTCTGAAAATGGGCCATCCCCTGCTGCAACAGGTCGCTGAACCGGTCAGTGAATTCAATACGCCTGCGCTGGAGACGCTAATTCTTGACATGTTTGAGACTATGGCTGCGCTTGACGGGGCAGGGCTGGCGGCACCGCAGGCAGGTGTCGGTCTGCGGCTGGTGATCTTTGCGGTGGAGGATAATCCGCGTTATCCCGAGGTTGAACCCGTGCCAGCAACGGTATTGATTAATCCGCAGATTACTATTCTGGATGAAACTCTGGAGCAGGGCTGGGAGGGCTGTCTCAGTCTGCCGGGGCTGCGAGGGCTAGTTCCCCGTTATCGGACTATTCACTACAGTGGCTACGATCAACACGGCGAATTGATCAAGCGTGAGGCAAGTGATTTTCATGCGCGGTTGGTGCAGCATGAGGTCGATCATCTGGATGGCATTCTCTATCCGCAACGCATTCGAGATTTACGCAACTTTGGTTTCGAGTCTGCGCTGTTTCCGGAAAACAATACTAAAACCTCATAAAACAAGGGTTAAATGCCATATTTATTTCATTATTTTATTCCGCAGACTAATGTTATAGATCAGTGTTTTTGTGGCATAATTATGTCTGGTTTATAAGTTGATATGGTTTTGAGGTAAGAACGAACGTGAAAGTCGTACGCTGGATTTTAGGTAAAATAATTCTTTTTCTTGACTGGTTGTTCACTCCCCGAGCTATTCAGCGTAAACCTGAAGAACAGCAGCAGATCGAACAACAGACACAGGCCCTGAAACTGTATCAATATCAGGCATGTCCATTTTGCGTCAAAGTCAGACGCAGCATGAAGCGGCTTAATTTACCCATAGAAACCCGTGATGCAAAACGTCATGCCAGCTGGCGAGAAGAACTTGTCACGCAGGGGGGAATTGAAAAAGTACCCTGTTTGCGCATTAGCGAGGAGGGTGACAAGGTAAAATGGATGTATGAATCATCCGATATTATTGATTATCTTGAGCAACGTTTTGCAACGGTAACGTCAACAACACACTAATGGGTGAGCTTTATTCATTAATAAAGATTATTCATATTTCCACCGTCAGTTTTACCGGCTTCTATTTTATTCTCCGCGGGCTTTCACAATTCAGCCATTATCAATGGTACAGAAAACTTTGGGCGCGCAGAATATCGCAATACAACGACACGCTGCTGTTGTTCAGTGGTATCAGTATGGCGATCATAATCGGCCAGTATCCTTTTGTTAACAGCTGGTTGACGGCAAAATTTCTGCTGCTGATAGTATATATCCTGCTGGGGATGCTGGCATTCTACTGGCTGCATAATAAAAAACAAAAAATGATAACCTGGTCTTTTGCATTACTGGTTTATAGTTATATTATTGGCGTGGCAATTAATAAAAATCCCATCTGGATAGTGACAGTTTTGTCATAAGTTACTTTTTTATAAATGCTCACTGTCAGGAAAAAAGAATAATGGAAAAAAAAGATACGACACCGCTTTGGGTTTTTCTGGCCTTTTCGAGCATTAAAAGCCGCAAGGGAGCCTTGATTCTGATCTGGATCTGTTTGCTATGCAGTTTCTTGTTTATTCCCGTGTCATGGTATCCGTGGCGTAAATGGATTGACTGGAGCTGGGCGAGCATGATGTTCGCTGTAACCGTCTGGTATTGGTTGGCGCTGCGATGGTGCGACAGAAACGCCGCCTGGGAATAGCTTTTGTGAATTAAAGTGATGGGTTTCCCCCCTGGACTTCGCGCGTTGCTCTACCCATCCCACTCTTTGCATCGCACGTTGTTAGGATGGGTAAGTCCAGAGGGAAACCCATCGGTTATTATTAGCAATCAACCACGCTCAAGCAATTTCTTTTCCCAATTCAGGGATGAGCGCGTAATTGCTTCCAGATCATCATAGCGGGGCGTCCAGTTAAAGAGCTTGCGGATTTTGTCCGTATTGGCCACCAGGCTGGGCGGATCGCCGAGACGTCGATCTTCTTCAATAATATTTAACGGTTTACCGTTGACTTTCTCAACCATTTCCAGCACTTCACGAACACTGTAGCCATGACTGTAACCACAGTTGACGATTGTGGACTCGCCGCCTTTACGCAAGTAGTCCAGCGCCTTAAGGTGCGCATCGGCCAGATCTTCCACATGGATGTAGTCACGAATGCCGGTACCGTCCGGGGTCGGATAGTCAGTACCAAAAATATAAATTTGCTCGCGTTTACCCACCGCAGCTTCACAGGCCACCTTGATTAAGAGAGTGGCGTTGGGGGTGGACTGACCAATGCGGGATTCGGGATCGGAGCCGGCAACATTGAAATAACGCAGGGCGACATAGTTGAGTTCGCTGGCTGCGGAAAGATCGCGCAGCATCCATTCAGTCATGAGTTTTGAGGTACCGTAGGCATTGATAGGTGCCAGTTTGGTATCTTCCCTTGCCAGGCCGTCTTCCGGCAGACCGTAAACAGCGGCGGTGGACGAAAAAATGAAATTCTTTACCCCGTGATGCTGACAGCATTCGAGCAGGTTACGGCTGTTACAGGTGTTGTTACCATAATATTTCAGTGGGTTGGTAACTGATTCAGGTACTATAGTATGGGCGGCAAAATGCAAAACGGTATCGACATCATAGTCTTTCAGAATTTGCATGACTCGTTCCCGATCACCGGTATCGCCTTCGATTAGATCGCCATAGAGCACGGCATCGGCAAACCCGGTGGATAAATTATCCAGTGTGACTACTCGTTCACCCGCTTCACCCAGTTGTCGTACTACGTGGCTGCCTATATATCCGGCACCACCGGTAACCAGTACACCTTTTTTCGACATCATATTCCCCTGTATTATAGTTTTTTATGCAAGTGCATGAATTAACTCAAAATTTAACTGTGTATATCGAGCACAGGATATTTTACGATGCTATAATACACCAAATTTACGACAGGAATAGTATGCAGAAATGCATAGCGCGGTGCTTTTAACCAAGTCATGAGGAAACAATGTAATGACCCAGTATGATGTGTTTAATGGCGATGCCGATGGCCTCTGTGCCTTGCAGCAGTTGCGTCTGGCCAACCCTCGGGACAGCGTTTTAATTACCGGCGTAAAACGGGACATCAAGTTACTGGACAAGCTTGAAGCTCAAAAAGACGATCAGATTACGGTACTCGATATTTCGCTGGACAAAAACCGTGATGCATTGCAGAAAGTCCTGATGCAGGGAGCGCAGGTTCAATATTTTGATCATCACTTCGCCGGTGATATTCCTCAGCACGCGTCTCTTGAGACGCATATAGATACCTCGCCATCTATCTGCACCAGTTTGTTGGTCAATCATTACCTGCAAAACCGCTATCCTGCCTGGGCCATAAGCGGCGCTTACGGTGATAATTTGTATGCCAGTGCGGATCTTCTTGCGCGCCGGATCGGCCTCGATGAAGAAAAGTCTGAAGCGCTTAAAGCCCTGGGTACCTACCTTAACTATAACGGTTATGGCAGCGCACTGGAGGATTTATATTTCACGCCGGATGAATTGTACCGTCGCTTAAGTCCCTATGATTCCCCGCTGGATTTTATTGCCAATGATGAAGCCTTTGTCATTTTGAAAAATGGCTACACCGAGGATATGGCGCAGGGGCGAACCACCAAACCCGCCATCGAAACCGATCGCCATGCTCTGATATTATTGCCCGATGCTGCCTGGGCCAGGCGTGTCAGCGGGGTGCTGGCAAATGAAATGGCGCGTAGTGCGCCAGATCGGGCGCATGCGCTGGTTAATACTATGGCGGATGGCAGTCTGCGAGTTAGTGTGCGAGCGCCGTTGAACCGGCGTACCGGGGCCGAGTTGCTGTGTATGGCTTTTCCCACCGGTGGCGGGCGCCAGGCGGCGGCAGGCATCAATAAGCTGCCGCCGGATCAATACGATGCTTTTGTGGAAAAATTCACCCAGGCTTTTACCGGTTAAAACGCATTCGAACTGAAAAGCAGGTGTATGAACCCGGATTTTAATTTGCGTCTGTTTGTCTTTTTTGCGGATAATACCGCCCATTCGATTTTCCTTCCAGATAGAGGTTTTGAGTGAAATTCCTGCCTATTTTTATGAATGTTAATGGTTTGTCCTGCCTGGTAGTGGGGGGCGGACAGGTGGCTTCCCGCAAGGTCTTTATGTTGCAGCGAGCCAGGGCAAGAGTTAGCGTGATTTCACCGAAACTGTGTTCCGAGCTGCAAAGCCGTGCCGATGCAGGAGAAATTGAGTATATCGAGCGTGAATTTCAGCCGGATGATGTTAATGGCCGAGTTGTGATTATTGCCGCGACCGATAATCGTGAGGTCAATCGGCAGGTTTCAGAATCCGCCAGCGACAAAGGGATCCCGGTCAATGTGGTCGATGATCCTGATCTGTGCCGCTTTATCACACCCTCGATTATTGATCGTTCACCGGTGCAAATTGCCATTTCCACCGGCGGCGCATCGCCGGTTTTGGCGCGCCTGTTGCGCGCGCGGCTGGAAACCTATATTCCCGCAGCCTACGGCCGTCTGGCACTACTGGTGGAAAGCTTTCGTGACCGGGTTAAGCAGCGTTTTTCCAGTAGCAATGAAATTCGTCGTTTCTGGGAAGCCATTCTTGCCGGACCGGTGGCCGACAAACTGGTTGCAGGCAAGGAGCGTGACGCGCGTGAATTATTGGAGCAGGCGGTTGAAACCGGTGCCGCGCCTGATATGCAGGGTGAAGTTTTTCTGGTTGGCGCGGGTCCGGGGGATCCTGATTTGCTGACCTTCAAGGCCCTGCGTCTGATGCAGCAGGCTGATGTGGTGGTCTATGATCGGTTGGTGTCACAGGGGATTATGGATCTGGTGCGACGCGATGCTGAGTTTATCTATGCCGGCAAAGAACGTGACAAACACACCATTCCGCAGGAGAATATCAACTCTCTGCTGGTGCGCCTGGCGAAGCAGGGTAAAAAAGTGCTGCGCCTGAAAGGTGGCGATCCTTTTATTTTTGGTCGTGGCGGAGAAGAAATCGAAACCCTGATGGAAGAGGGCATAGCCTTCCAGGTTGTCCCCGGCATTACCGCAGCAGCGGGTTGTGCTGCCTACGCCGGAATACCGCTGACCCACCGTGACTATGTGCAATCCTGCATGTTTGTCACCGGCCATCTCAAGGACGGCAGCAGCGATCTCAACTGGAAAGCCATTGCCCATCGCAATCAGACCATCGTTTTTTATATGGGACTACACAGCATTACTAATTTGTGTAGTAAGTTGATTGAACACGGTATGCCGGACACGATGCCTGCGGCACTGGTGGAAAAAGGCACCAGTCCGGATCAACGTGTGCATATTGGTACGCTGAAAACGCTGCCACAATTGGTGGAAGATAAAAAGGTCAGGCCGCCGACCCTGATCATTGTCGGTGAAGTGGTGAACCTGCATAAGAAACTTGATTGGTACAATCCATAAGCCTGTTGTAGAAAACTCCACGTTTGTGGTGAGCTTGTCGAAGCATGAACTAAAGTGAAATACAGATATTTAAAGTCCCCGATAGGGTATCCGTAAATTCCCCGTCTTCAGACGGCTATTTAGTTTTAGCCCCTTCTCCCCCCGAGGGGGGAGAAGGCTGGGATGAGGGGGGGATAGAATTCGAGGTGGAATTCTTGAACCCTCAGCAGCCCTCTCCCAGTCTTGGGAGAGGGAGCCATCCGGCTTTTAGCCGGTGGAGTATTCACAACTATTTACCCTTCGACAGGCTCAGGGCGAACGGTTTTGAAGGAACTGCCAAAACTCAGGAATAACGTGTTCCTGTCTCAATTCACGTTATTCTTGAATTTTGGCAGAACCTCCAACAGAGGAACGGGCATTTCAATCGAACTGCCCTGCATATAATCAATCCCGTATTTTTTCAGCACCTGCCAGGCTTCTTCGCTTTCAACAAATTCCGCGATGGTTTTTAGACTCAAGGCCTGGGCAACACTGCTAATAGCGTCAACAATAGATTGATTGACCAGACTGGATTCAATATTGCGAATAAAATAACCGTCAATTTTCAGGTAATCGACGGGCAATTCCTTGAGGTAACGAAACGAACTTAAACCACTGCCAAAATCATCCAGGGCAAAAGCACAACCCAGCTTTTGCAGCCGGCTAATTAGATTAATGGCGGCGTTATAATTATGGATGGCGGCTGTTTCGGTAATTTCAAAGGTTATTAATTGCAGGCTGAGCGGGCTTGACTCGAATAGTTCGACAATAAATTCAAAAAAACCTTCACTACAAAGAGACTGCCCCGAGATGTTGATATTAAACATCTGTTTCTTATCTTTGAAATGCATAAAATCATTTTTCCCGAGTAAGGCAACAAAGGTTTTTATGACCCAGCGATCAATTTCAGGCATTAGACTGTAATGTTCTGCCGCCGGCAAAAAATAACTCGGCAGCATAAGTTCACCATCGTCCTGCAGACGCAGAAGCACTTCGTATTTAAATTCTTCAGATTTATTGTTGGTGGGCACAATAGCCTGGCAATAAAGCTCAAAATTATCTTTATCCAGTGCCCGGTTAATTTTCTGCACCCAGCGTATTTCATCGTGACGCTGAAGAAAATCATAATCACTGGCCTGGTAGACATGCACACGATTTTTGCCGTTATCCTTGGCGATATAACAGGCAGCATCTGCATTAATCATTATTTCGGCCGGCGAATAATCAGCCGATGTGATTGGCATCAAGCCAATGCTTACGCCAATTTCAAAAACGTGTTGCTCCCATCGGCATTGATACTGTTTGACAGAATTTTTAATGTTTTCGGCAATCAATACAGCCTGTTTAACCGGACAGTTAACCAGAATAATACCAAACTCATCGCCGCCGAGTCGGGCAACCAGATCATTATGCCGAACCTGTGAACAAAGAAGTTGGGACACTTCTTTGAGCAAGGTGTCTCCGGCAATGTGTCCGCAGGTATCGTTGACGATTTTGAAATGGTCTAGATCGAGAAAACACAGAGCATGTTCCTGCGTTTCAAAATTTGAATTCGTAATCAGGTCTTTTAACCTGCGTTCAAACTCACGCCGATTTCTGAGACCGGTTAGTTCATCATGCGTTGCCTGATACGTTAGCTGATCGGATATTCGTTGAATATGTGTAAAATCATGAAATACCAGCACCATGCCGGTAATTTTTCCATTGCGGGCGCGCAAAGGGGTGGCATTATCGCGGATAATAAACTCCGTACCCCTGGCACCAACCAGAATCATAGAATCATCGTGGCGCACGGACTTGCCTTCCTCCAGACAGGTTGATATGGGGTAATTAATACTTTCTTTTTCCGAAATATTCTTGAGATGAAAAATTTCATGCAGGTGCATGCCGGTGGCATAGTCCATATTCACCCCCAGAAGATTTTCTGCTGCGGGATTCAGGTAGGAAATAAAGCCGTTTATATCAGTCGTAATAACGCCTTCACCAATAGCCTCAAGTGTGATTTGAGCTTTTGATTTCTCAATAAACAGCCGGTCATCGGCATGCTCTTTTTCCCTTATTCGGGCAAGTTGCAATGAAGCTGACATATTGTTAATGCCTATTTCAAGAATCGCGATCTCTCCGCCTGCACCGGTATAGATTCTTTCTCCCAGCATGCCGTCACGTATGCGATTAATACCTTTGGTTAACAGGCTAATAGGTGAAGAAACCGTTCTGGAGAAATAGAGCGCCAAAATGATGGTCAGAAAAAGGGATACCAGGGTAATTAAAACGCCATTGCCAATGATTTCTTTCTGCGCCATACTTATTCCATCGCGGGAAACCTCGACTACCAGCATACCAATCACTTCATTGGCGGAGCCGCTGCTGTTATCATAATTGTCAATATCATCGATGCCAATTTCCGAGCGATATATGTTAGTGGAAAAAAACATACCCGGTGTTGTGTTTGCGGGCGAATGTTCTGGTTTTTCTGTGTGCTTGCTTTGACGTGCAAGTATATGCTGGTTGGCATTCAGGATGGTAACCGAGCTTACTTCAGATATGGACAGGGTGTTTTTGACCAGCGCATTAAGATAATCCTGGTTGCCGGACAAAATTCCGTATTCCAGCGCCGGTGCCAGATATTTTGAAATTGTCTGGCCTTTTTCATTTAATGCAACTTCGGTATCTTTCAGTCTTTCCTTGATAAAGGCAAAAGAAAGCAGGCAGGCGGTTATAAACACGGGAAGAATCGTGATTAACAGAACCTTGGATTTTATGCTCAGGTTATTCATGCCGCAGTCTCATTGGCTGTTTAATATTGATTTATCAAAATTAATTCTGGCGCGCAGGGAACGCATTACTGCAGGATTTATTTCAACCGTATAAGCATCGGGATATTCCGGTGACGGGAGTTTTTTTTGCGGAGATAGTATTGCCGCTATCAGCATCATCCCTGTCTGACTGGCGATTTGCTTGGGAGTTGAATATATGCTGAACAGTGATCCGGCGTGAACAAAGCCATGCGAATAACCAATAAATGGAATTTGATATTTATAGGTGCTGAGGAGAATGCCTTTTGCGGTTCTGCGGTTGTAAACATAAGGGTCTGGAATCGCCAGTAAGGCTTCATTTGTTTTGCTCAGGCTGTCCGCCAGAATAATAATATTATCGCCTTTTTCAGCCTGCTCAATTCTAACGTCAATGCCGTATTTTTTTTCTGCCAGAAGAATGCTGTCGCGCATGGAGGCTGAAGAGGGACCCAGAATAATCCCCAGGGTTTGAATATCAGGCAGTCCTTTTTTTATAATCGAGAATTGTCTGTCTATAGGTTGTTCCAGGTAAACAGCACTGCAGCGATTTTTTATTCGGCAATAAGGGCTGTTTTGTATGCTTTCCTGATAGCTGGAACCCGGCAACAAGGAAAAGATAATCGGTGCAGACATTTCTGATTTTATTAATTGCCGGGCGGCATAAGTGCCTGCAGCAACGATGAAATCAGGATTAACCCCCATCTCATGTAATTCAGAAATAGATTCAACAATATCAGAGTGAATCACAAAAATGCTGATGCTTCGCTGTTTATCCGCTATCAGGATGGCTTCAAGTTGTTTGTGAAATTGCTGGTAGGGGTGGGTGTTTTTACTTAACGCCACAACGATGTTGATGTTGTCTTTTGCCTGAACAAGAGCCGGCAGAGTCAGGCAGACATAAAGAAAAAACAGCAGCCAGGCTGAGTGAAATCGTTGCCGAATTTTGTCCATTACTGACATGGTTGGTATGGTCTTATCTGAATTCCAGTTTCAATGAAAGATAGCTCCATCTTTCAGCGACGTTTTTCAGTCGCGTATATTCAAATTCATTTAATAGGTTCCGTACGGTAAAGGCAAGTTCAGTTTTATTGCCCGCCAGCTTAAAGGTCTTTCCAAGGCGCAGATTTATGCGGGTATTGTTTGAACGCATGTCTTCTGTTGCCAGTTGCTTCATTACCGAATTGTAGAAAACATTCAGACTGGCATGATAGCCATGAGAAAAACGCTGAATGATCTGCAAACTAAAACTGTCGTCCGGAGAGCTATTGGAATATTGTGTGGTATTGCGTACATCCGTTGCCTGAATGCTGGCATGGGCGTAACTAAACTCCAGTCGCAGTTTATGGTTGGGTTTGAAACTGAAACTGGCTTCCAGGCCCCGGGTTTTGGCATTATCCTGATTGGCAAAATGGTAGGGCAGGTTGCCGGCAGCATCGGCTGCCGCCAGGCTGATCAGGTTATGAATATATTCACGGTAAAGTTTTAGATCCAGGCTGGCTCGGTAGCGAGGAAAGCGACCGAGATAGCCGACTTCATAAGCCAGGATGCGTTCCGGAACCAACTTGCCGGCATCATAGACGATGGTATTTCCGGTTACACTGACATCGGTATATTCCTCAATGATTCCCGGCGCACGAATAGCGGTAGAGACAGAAGCTCGAATCGTATCGGTATTTGTCAGGTTATGGTTCAGCGAGAGCATGGGCGATAGCTCTGTGCCTGTCGTGATCTGATATTTTTCCAGCATTACGCCGGCATTGAGCAGGGTAGAATCGGTTATATCCCAGGCAAGGTTGCCAAACAGCCGGTAGCTCTGGTTGGTTCGAGTCGGTGTTTGTCCGAGATAATAATCGGAAATGACCCGGTCGTTGCGCAAACCAGCCCCCCAGACCATGTTCAAATTGGCAAACGGTGACAGGGTATGCTGGAATTCAACATCGTCCCGTTCCGAACGGCGTCCCTGATCGATAAACAGGGGCGTATCGGCATATTGATAACGGTTCTGTTTCTCGTAGCGTTGCCGGTAGTACTGAAATTTGAAATCTTCATTCGCAGACAGGCTGTGGGTCCAGTCCAGCTGGAATGTGTGTGAGACTATGTGAGCCGGATGATCGGGAATATCGCTGCTGAAAACATTGTCTTCCTGTACCCTGGTGTCATTGAAGGTGGCATAAAAAATCAGGCTGTCGTTGAGACCGGCCTGATAGTCGGCACGCGCATTCAGTTTTCGAATTTTGGCACTGTCATAACGTTCGGTGAAACCGTCATTCTGGCGATAGACCGCAGTAATTTTTGCATCCAGATTCTCATTACCGGCGCCCAGACGCAGGAAACTTTCCTTCAGATTATTTTCGCCTGCATTGATCTTCAGCATCAGGCCTCGGTCCTGTGAGGCATGGCGGGTAATGATACTGATGACCCCGAGTAGGGAATTAGATCCGTAGCTGGCGGCATTGGGTCCGCGAATCACTTCGATGCGCTCGATGTCTTCTATGCTTATGCCCAGGGATGTCCATTGCACGCCGAGCAGGGAAGGGATATAAACCGAACGCCCGTCTACCAGCACCTGCATGCGTCGGGCAAGGTTATTATTGAGCATGTGATAACTGGCGGCCTGAACATGACCGCTGTCGTAATTGACGACGAAACCGGGTACATAGCGCAGCAGATCGGCAATTTCGGTAAAGCCGGAGGCATCGATCATTTCCCGATCAATGACCGTGGTGGCGACCGGTGCGTCACGTTTATCCTGCACCAGACGAGTCGCACTCAACACTACCGGTAAATCCTGCAGAAAATCGTCTTCGGACAGCTCCCTTGCCTGTAATTGTGGCATGCCTGCCAGTATTGCGATTAATCCTGTCAGGCCATACAGACAAGCGGCCTGTTTATGCATTTTAGTCCCCCTGATACGCCCCTTTGAATACTGAAGGGATCGTTAATATTTTCTCCGCCAATAGCGGGGTGGTTTGTTACTGTGTGAGCAATTTTTGTTATTGCGAGAATATTAACAAATTTTACACAGCTAAATTCAGGGTTTTGCCGATTAAAGGTAAGATTTTCTTGTAAATCGGTTTAATTTCTATTTGCAACTATATGATATATAGAGGGAATAATGATCAGACTCACCAGGGTAGAAAAACTTAGACCAAAGACAATCACTAGTGCCAGGGGTTTTAGCATTTCGGCGCCTTCCCCCATACCCAGAGCCAGCGGCAACATCCCGATGACCGTAGTCAGGGCGGTCATCAGGATGGGCCGCAGGCGCAGACTGGCTGCCTGAATAATCGCGCTGCGCAGGTCGGGATTCTGTTTATGCTGGAGTTCGATCTGTTCAACCAGAATAATGGCGTTGTTGACAACGATACCGGCCAGCATAATCAAGCCCAGCCATACCGGCATGGAAACAGGCATGTTTAGAAGATCCAGTCCAACTGCCACGCCGATCATGGTGAAAGGCACACCCAGCATGATGATTAGTGGATTACGCAGGGATTCATACTGCACGGCCATGACCACAAAAACCAGAAACAGGGCCAGGGCCAGCAATATGGAGAACATATTCTGCCCTTCCTGGAGTGCTTTGCGGATACCGCCGTCATAAAGCGTGTAGCCTTCTGGCAGGTTCAGTTTAGCCAGTCGCGCATTAATATCATCCATGACGGTGGTGATACTGGCGTCATTGTTCAGTGAGGCGCTGATTTCTACGATTCGGCGTTGATTGTCCCGCTGGATGCGCGCAGGTGAAAGTTGCAACTGACTGCGGGCCACCTCATGCAGATATACTGGTTGTCCCTGATTGATGCCCACCAGCACATTGCCGAGCTGATCCGGCGTGGTCACGCTGTTGCGCGGCAGGCGCAAACGAATATCGTATTGCCGGTCGCCGTCGATATAATCAGAAATAATGCGCCCCTCCATCGCTACCTGAACCGCTTTGCCGATAGCTTCCGCGCTAATGCCCAACAGGGCGGCACGTTCACGATCTACGCTGACGACCAGTTCTTCGCGGGTTTCTTCGTAATTGTGCTCGATGTTACGAATGCCGGGAGTGCCACGCAGAAGGGCAACGGCTTCGTCCCCGAGCCGGGCCAGGGTGGCCAGATTTTCGCCCTGAATGCGCAGGCTGATATCGTCGTCACCCCGGCTCATACGCATACCGCGAACCCCGCGTACACGCATATAGATGCGGTAGCCCACCAGTTTCAGATCACGAATCTGCGCCTGCATCTGTTCAATCCATGCCTGGCTGCCGAGCGTGCGTTGCGACAGAGGGCGCAGCTGTACATTCATGCCGCTGCGATTGCTGGATTCGAAACTTGAACGTCCAAAGACAAAGCCGCCAGAGGTGGTAAAGACGCTGGCGACGTTTTTATCGCTCTGGAACAGTAGTTCCAGTCGGCGCACGGTGCGATCCATGTCATCCAGGCGGGTACCGGAATCCGCCAGAATACTGATGGAAATCTGGCCCTCGTCCATTGCCGGAAGAAAAATCTGTTTTGCATTCAACAGACTGTATACCGAGCCGGCCAGAAAGGGCAGCAGTGCCAGCACCAGCCAGCGGGGATGGCGCAGTAGTTGACCGAGCAAACGGCGATAGCCAGCCTGTAGATGCCGCATGAGCGCATTCATTCGCCGTTGCAGCCCGTTTTCCGAAGCCCCGCTGCGAATTCGTGCGGCCAGGGCCGGTACCAGGGTCAGAGCCACTAACAGGGAGGACAGAATGGCGGCAGAGAGGGTGAAAATCAGCTCGTTGAACAGCAGTCCCACCAACCCGCCGATAAACAGGAAGGGGATAATCGCAGCAAGATTGGTGCTGGTTGCAGCAATTATGGCGCTATTTACTTCTTTGGCCGCATTGATGGCAGCATCAGCCCTGGGTTCGAGCTGTTGATGGCGGGATATGTTTTCCAGCATCACGATGGTATTGTCCACCAGCATGCCGACACCCAGCGCCAGCCCGCCCAGGGTCATGATATTCAAGGTCAGTCCGCCGAAAGCCATGAGTGTGAAGGTGAAGAAAATCGCCAGCGGAATGGCCGAGCCAATAATCAGCGTGCGGCGCAGGTTACCCAGAAACAGGTAAACCACCAACATGGCCAGTATCGCGCCGCTCAGCACTGCGGTGCCGGCGTTTCGCAGAGCGTGGCGGACATAGGTGGATTGATCGCTGACCGTATCCAGGCCAATGTCCTCAGGAATGAGTTTCTGCACCCGCAACCAGCGTATCCGCTCGTTGACTGCATCCACTACCTTCATGGTATTGGCGTCAGGCTGTTTCTGGATGGAGAGTTTGACCCCGGGAATCCCATTGAGGCGAATGCGGAGACGTTCATCTTCGTGAGAATCGATCACCTTCGCCACATCCCTGAGGCGCAGATCGGCCATCGGATTTGCCGCCGTGCCGGGCAGGGGCAGTCTGGCCAGATCGTCCAGGCTATTGAAACGAGCATTGGTGCGGCTGCTCAGCTCCCGTTGACCAAGGTTGAAACGACCACCGGGCAATTCCTGATTTTCTGACTGAATGATACGTGTCAGATCGCTAAAATCCAGTCCGGAATCCGCCAGTCGTCCCTGATCGAGAATGAGCTGGATTTCCCGCGTCAGGCCTCCGCCGACTTCGGTTGAGGCCACGCCCGGCAGGTTCAGAAACCAGTTGGAAAAATTATAGTCGACCCAGTCGCGCAGGGCTACGATGTCGCGCCGGCTGGAACTGACCGCCAGTTCCAGTACCGGGATTTGCGAGGGATCGCGTTTATAGATAGTGACTGGTTCAATGGTGTCAGGCAAAAAACGCTTGGCCCGATCCAGGCGGGTACTGGCATCCCGCAGGGCGGTATCAATATCCGTACCATAGGGAAAGCTGAGGCTGACCGAGCTGCGCCCTTCGCTGGAGGTGGACTGAATGGAAATAGCGCCTTCGGTAATCGCCAGTTGCTCTTCCAGTTGCCGGGTGATTCGATCTTCCATGATCCGGGCGGGTACCCCGGGATCGGTAACACTCACCCGCACTTCGGGATAAATAATATGCGGCAGCAGATCCACGCCGAGACGATCGAAGGAAAATAATCCCAATACGACGATACTCAGAGCCAGCATGATAACGCTGACCGGACGTCGAATAGACCAGGCCGCCAGACCGCCGCTACGCAATTGATCCTGCATACTCAGGATTTAACCGGGCTAACGGTTTTGCCGTCACGCAGTCCCTGGAAACCGCGTGTGATGACCCGATCACCCATTTGCAGTCCTTCCAGAATTTCAATCTGCTTACCGCTGAGCAGACCGCTGCGAATGCGAATCAAACGGACCTTGTTGGCCGCGTCCAGGCGAAACACATACTGGCCCTGATTGTCGTGCCGTAGCGCGGAAAAGGGCATTACCAGCCGGGAGCGGGTGGGTATTTTCAATTTGATGCGGCACAACTGACCGGGACGGGCACCGACAACGGCCTGCTGCAGATGAATCTCGATGCGGCCCTTGTGCGTACGAGGATCAATATCTGGGTAAATACGCTGGATTTTTCCAGCCCAGGCCTGGCTGCCGAGGGTGTCGATATGCACCTGTAGAGCATCGCCCCGCTTCAACTGGCCGATAAACAGTTCTGAAACCGATAGTT
>VAPL010285731.1_pt1 | contig 30126 bp, 29 predicted proteins | sample 3395061 | NCBI WGS metagenome assembly VAPL01 (sample SAMN08290444, study PRJNA428436) | hydrothermal vent metagenome | isolation source: Deep-sea hydrothermal vent chimney 2 | place: Pacific Ocean: Juan De Fuca Ridge | depth 2182 m m | reverse complement strand
TTATCGGTTTCAACTTCTGCAAGTATATCTCCTGATTTTACTTTATCACCCACTTTTACTATCCATGAGGCAATTACACCTTCTTCCATGGTGTCGCTCATTTTGGGCATTCTTATTACTTCTGCCATACAATTTTATAATTAAGCCTCAAAAATAGCTCTTAATAATACTTTTTCAAATAAGGGAGCATCAATTATTTCTATCGATATTATAATGAGAAGTGAATTTTAAGTCAATCGATACAAATGAATTAATATTGACTGAATTTAATATCAATACTGTAATTACTAACTCATCATAAGTATCAATACTTATTTCCTACATTATGTTGGCAAAGCTTTACAAATAGCATGATTTATTTATTTTATAAAACGAAATCCTTCATTTTTGCTGTGCAGTTTTCAAATCAAAATGTTATAAATATTCCTTTCAAATGAGTCAACTTCTATCCAACAAGCAACTGTTTCATATGCATCTTTCGCAAACCAGTGATTTGCCCATGGCACTGGAAATCACGAAGGCAGAAAATATTTACTTGCATGGAGCGGATGGCAAGAAATACATAGATCTGATTTCGGGAATAGCTGTTAGTTCACTTGGGCACTCCAATAAAGAAATCGTAAAAGCTGTGCAAGACCAGGCTGCAGCGCACATGCATGTAATGGTTTATGGAGAATTTGTACAAAGTCCACAAGTCAAACTGGCCAAAGCAATTTGTGACACACTACCAAAACCATTGGATAATGTGTTTTTTGTAAACTCTGGAAGCGAAGCCATCGAAGGTGCCATGAAGTTGGCGAAGAGATATACCGGTCGACATGAGATCGTCGCCTGTCATGATGCTTATCATGGATCTACCCATGGCGCATTGTCCCTGGGATCCAATGAATATTTCAAGCAGGCATTCATGCCTTTGGTCCCGGGTGTTGCTCATATAAAATTTGGAGATGAAAAAGATTTAAAATCTATAACCAACAAAACAGCAGCGGTAATTATCGAAACTGTTCAGGGTGAGGCCGGTACGCAAATTGCCTCAAAGGCATACTTTAAGAAACTAAGAGAAAAATGCAATGAAACCGGGACATTGCTGGTATTGGATGAAATCCAAACAGGATTTGGCAGAACAGGGAAATTCTGGGGTTTTGAACATTATGATATTGTTCCCGACATCATCACATCGGCAAAGGGTATGGGAGGTGGAATGCCCATCGGTGCATTTATTTCTTCTATGAAAATAATGAGTGTTTTGCAAACTAATCCGGTGTTGGGGCATATCACTACTTTCGGTGGTCATCCGGTAAGCTGTGCTGCGTCGTTGGCCATGATGAAAGAGTTGGAAAGAACGAAAATTTATGAGCAGGCAGAACAAAAGGCTCAACTATTTTTAAAATACCTAAAACACCCCAAAATCCAGGAAATTCGTCATCTGGGGTTAATGATGGCTGTGGAACTTGAATCTTTTGAACAGGTATCTAAAGTCATAAAAAAATCCATGGAATTGGGGCTAATCACCGATTGGTTTTTGTTTTGTGATTATGCCATCAGAATTGCACCTCCATTAATCATCACGGAAGAGCAAATTAAAGATGCTTGTGGAATTTTAAACACCGCATTTGATTCGTTGTAAATACAACTACCATAAATTTCAATTTATTGAAATCTCCATACTAAAATTTATTCAAATGGGTATATTTGCGGCTTATTTTGAAAATGATATTATAAAGTAAAAAATGAAAGACTTTTTTGAAGAACTGAAATGGAGGGGCATGATTCACGATATGATGCCCGGTGCAGAAGAACAATTAAAAAAAGAGTTGACCACAGCGTATATTGGTTTTGATCCTACTGCCGACTCCCTTCATATTGGCAGCTTGGTGCAAATTATGATTTTGGTTCATTTTCAAAATTCCGGGCACAAACCAATAGCGCTTGTTGGTGGTGCAACAGGAATGGTGGGCGATCCTTCCGGAAAATCCAAGGAAAGGAACCTGCTATCAGCAGAGGTATTGCAGCACAACCTCAATGGTGTAAAAGCCCAATTAGAGAAATTTCTCGACTTTGACTGTGGTGAGAATTCTGCAGAAATGGTCAATAACTACGATTGGTTCAAAGATTTTAATTTTCTTGATTTTATCCGAGATGTTGGCAAGCACATTACTGTCAATTATATGATTGCAAAAGATTCAGTAAAATCCAGGCTGGAGACGGGATTGTCATTTACAGAATTTAGTTACCAGTTGGTGCAGGGGTACGATTTCTATCATCTTTATAAAAATAAAAATTGCAAAATTCAGCTTGGAGGTTCCGATCAGTGGGGAAATATTGTTACCGGCACTGAGTTGATTCGCAGAATGGATAACGGAACTGCATTTGCCATTACCACTCCACTTATCAAAAAAGCAGATGGGACAAAATTTGGCAAGACCGAAGGTGGTAATATATGGCTGGATAAAAAACGCACATCTCCCTACAAATTTTACCAGTACTGGATCAATTCCTCAGATGAAGATGCAAAGAATTACATCAGGATATTTACCTTAAAAACCAGAGAAGAAATTGAAGCATTGGGAAAAGAACATGAGGAGGCACCTCATTTGAGGCTGCTTCAGAAATCTCTTGCAGAGGACGTTACATCCAGAGTACATTCCAGGGAAGAATTGGAAAAGGCAATTCATGCTTCTAAAATTCTTTTTGGAAAATCTGCTACAGAAGAAATTAATCTGATCGATGAAGAAACCCTGCTTTCAGTATTTGAGGGCGTGCCCAAAATTGAAGTTTCGAAAACAGATTATAAATCTATCGATAGTCCCATTGATTTTTTATCGGAGGTAACACAAGGTAAAATATTTACTTCAAAAGGTGAAGCAAGGCGCATGATACAAGGTGGTGGAGTTTCAATAAATAAGGTGAAAATCCAGAACCCTTCAGAAATGCCAGAGATTAAAATGCTTCAAAAAAAATATATTCTTATTCAAAAAGGGAAGAAAAATTATTATTTGATTGAGATAATATAAGTTAAAGTATATATTTCGATATGATATATCATATTGCTGATATTCAGAACTATATAAATTAATTCGCAAAATAATATACAAGATTTTCTGTTGTTTCAACTCTGGGAAAGGAAGGACATATTTTAATATTTACATCAATTCTCCTGTTTTCACCTTTGCAACACCCTAGAGATTGTCATTAATAAGACGTCAAAGCTCTTGGTGAGCGCATGAGGAAATTCAATGTAGAAGCATTTGTTGATGGCAAGTGGAAAAGTATTGGTTCCGGGTCGGTCATTGGCCAAAAATATATTATGAAATTTGACACAGTAAATACCGAGAGAATCAGATTCATTGTTTCAGCGTCAATATCCAGCCCTATTATAAAAAATATGGCAATATATTTTATCGAATAATTGAAAATTGAATTATGAAAAGAAGATCATTTATTTTAAAATCAGCCTTATCAAGTGGGGCAATAGTTTTGCCATGGAATCCTTCCTCCGCTTTTGCAAAATCAAAAAAACTTCAGTTCGGCTTAATCGCTGATTTACATCATGACATTATGCATGATGGCAAAAAAAGACTTGTTAGTTTTATAGATGAGGCCATTCAAAAAAAACCTGAGTTTATCTTACAAATGGGTGACTTTTGCAGACCATACGATTACAATGAGGATCTGCTGCTAGCTTGGAATAAATTCAAAGGGCGAAAGTACCACATCCTAGGAAACCATGATATGGATGGAGGATTTACACGACAGCAGTCCATGGATTTTTGGAAAATGAAATCCAGATATTATTCATTCGATCAAAACGGTTATCACTTCATTATTTTGGATGGTAATGATCCAAATCCAAAACCCTGGACTGGTTATAACAGATACATCAATAAAGACCAGCAAGAATGGCTAAAAGCGGATTTGGCTGATACCAATCACAGTACTTTCATTTTTTCACATCAAACGATTGAGAATGAAGAGGGTGGTGTAGCCAATTTCTCTGAGATCAGAAAGATACTTGAGCAAGCAAATCAAAAAGCAAAAAGAAAGAAAGTCGTTGCTTGTTTTAGTGGTCATCATCATACAGACTATATGGCTGATATTAATGGCATTTACTATATCCAGATCAACAGTGCTTCTTACAGATGGGTTGGAGAAGACTATAAGCACATTCGGTACGGCAAAGAAATAGATGAGGAATATCCATTGATAAAACTTACAATTCCTTATAAAGATCCTCTATTCACATTTGTCGAAATAGATCCCGGCGGTTTACTAAAAATTGAGCCTCGTAGTACAAAATTTGTAGGCCCTGGACCATTGGCCATGGGAGGACCAAATACAAAAGATAATGATCCAATCGTACCGAAAATATCGGGATTTGATTTCAACTTTATCGATAAGTAAACTCAATTTTATGTCCAGTAAAATTCTTTTTCATTTCTATTAATTACAATAATTACCGGTACTTCCTTTGCCCAAAAGCCTTTTTTGCATATTGATTTTGAGCCGACATCTGCGGCTCTAATAAAAAATGAAATTCACAATGAAGAAACTAAATATGTTATTGATCTCCAGGTACCGTAATATTCGGTTGGCATCCAAGGACAATGTCACTGAATAGATTTCCATTCACAATTTGTATGTTCCCGGATTTGACGTTTGGGATGTTAGGTAGCAGATTTTTCCAACCATTTTAGAACATTATACCTTATCAATTTATATACAAAAAAATCAAGGTTTCCCTTTGTTTCAACTCTGGAAAAGGAAGAACATATTTTAATATTTACATCAATTCTAAGCTTGGATCCCAGTAGCTTTTTTGAGCATTGACTACCTTATCATCGACCACCTTTATTCCTTCATTTTCTAATAGTCGCTTCATTTGTCCAGGCGGGTTAAAATGATGCTGACCACTTAAGGCCCCTACTCTATTAAGTACGCGATGTGCCGGTATTTCAGGTTTAACTTGGGCGCTACTCATGGCCCACCCTACCATTCTCGCACTACCCTTTGAACCGAGATAATGTGCAATTGCTCCATAGCTGGTCCACCTCCCCTTTGGGATGAGCATCACAACTTCATACACATCGGCAAAAAAATTGGTTTTCATATTTATGTATTATTTCTAAAAATTCAAACTAAATATAGTTGTTTTTATATTTTAGCTAAAGTATTTACAAAATACTAAAATGGACGTGCTGAAAAACACTATTTAAACAACATAATTCCTATGAAATTATTCAAATACAAATTCATCTTATTTCTATTCCCGGTACTTTTCATCACTTGCGAACCTAAGACGGAAATTGAGCAGGAACTTCAACTACAGAAGCAAAATTTACTGCTTTGGAATTTTCCACTACCCAGAACGCATACCGGAGCTTTAATAGGAAATGGTGTACAGGGTTTAATGATTTGGGGCGTAGATAATCAACTAAATATTACCATTGGCAGAGCAGGTTTTTGGGATAGAAGAGGTGGAAATAACGTATTGAAGAACACCACTTACAAAGAGGTGAAAAATCTTTTGTATGCTAAAAATGAAAAGGGTCTGAGAAAAGTTTTTGGCATGGATGAAGAAACTGAACCCGGGCAACCTGCAAGACCTCATCAAATTGGAGGTGGCAGATTAGAAATAGAGTTGCCCAAAGGTTGGGTTTTGCAAAAAGGTGTTTTAAACCTAAATTATGGGATTTTTGAAGTAACTGCAAAAGGCCCAGATAATAAATTTGAAATCATTAGAATTCGGCAGTCAGTTTACGAAGAACAAGCAGCTATCAATTTTTCTAAAAGTATGAAAGACCAAATTAAGGTCAGATTAATACCCAGCTGGAACCACGTAAAAGATCAACTCGAAGCTGTTGGTGTTGAACCTCCGGAATATTGGAAAAATGAGCGGGAGGACAGACCTACAATTCATGGTTTTATCCAACGATTACCTGAAGATGACCCATTGTCCATTGGCTATAAGATTACGGATCACAACAGAATTATTATAAGTTCATCAGTAAGCAAAGATGCCAATCAAAAAGTGATTGATAATCTGAGGGACATTCCTGTTTGGCAAATACTTCAGGAAGATATAGAATGGTGGGACACGTATTGGAGTGATGTCCCTAAGATTAATCTGCCCAACCCTTTTCTGCAAGATATTGTAAATTATGGATTGTATAAACAAGCCATCGCTACCCCGGAACATGGTATAGCCTGTTCCCTACAAGGGCCTTTTAATGAAGAATACCAACTTCCACCATGGAGCAATGATTATCATTATAATATCAACATTGAGATGATTTATCTGCCAAGCCTGGCTACGAATCGAGCAAACCATATGAAACCTCTTTGGGAAATGATTAAATCTTCGATGCCGGATTTGAAAAAAAATGGAGAGCATTTCTTTGGCAGAGAAGGTGCTATGCTGCTTCCTCATGCTGTTGATGACAGAGGCAAGGTAGTCGGTTCGTTCTGGACAGGAACCATCGATCAGGCCTGCACAGCATGGATGGCTCAACTGGCCTGGCAAAATTATAGATATACCATGGACGAAGAAATTTTAGAAACCGTTGCCTGGCCACTGCTCAATGGAGCTTTTGAAGGGTACTGGGCCATGATAGAGAAACGAAATAAAAATGGTAAGAAAGTGCTTAGTTTACCTGTTTCTGTAAGTCCCGAATTTAAAGGCTCTCGCATGGACGCCTGGGGCAAAGACGCTTCATTTCAGTTGGCTGCTACACATATGGTAGCAGAATTATTGCCTTTAGCGGCAAATGTGATGGGGAAAGAAATAGATGAAAGATGGGGAGAGGTGTCAAAATTTTTACCAAAATTTACTACAATTACCGAATCTGCATCTTTGGAATCACCGGAAAGAAAAAGAGAACGGATCGCACTTTGGGAAGGAATGGACTTGGTAGAAAGTCACAGGCATCATTCGCATATGGCTGGGATTTATCCCTTCGATGTGATAGATCCATTAGATCAGACGAACAGGGAAATTATCAAATCAACTTATGACAATTGGGTGAGAAAGGGGTCAGGGGTATGGAGCGGATGGTGTATTCCATGGGCATCGATTTTGCACAATCGAAATAACGAGCCAGATGCAGCAATTTCTTGGTTAGTTTTTTGGTATAGAAATTTTTTAAATGAGGGGCGAGGAACGCTTCATAATGCTGCCTTTGGAGGTATTAGCAATATTTCTTCTCCCGGTTGGTTTAATATCCCTGAAATCGAAAAGAACAAAGAGAAAATGCAGCTTGACGCAGGATTTGGAGCATTAAGTGCTGTCATTGATTTATTGGTATATCAAAAAAGAGGGATAGTTTACGTACTTCCAAAAATTCCAAGAGACTGGAAAAAAATTGATTTTAAAGGCATAGCAGTTGAAGGAGGTTTTTTGATAGGCGCAGATGTTGCAGATCATCAAACTCAACAAATTACAATTAAAAGTAAGTTTGGAGGCAATCTAAAACTTGCCCACGGATTGGGAGATAAATATTCAATTAATAATGAAGAAATGAAAGGAGATGTATTGGATAGAATATTCATCAAAGGTGAAGAACTTGTACTCAAGAGATTGAAATGAAGCCGTATTATTCAGACACAATTTAACCTGAATGATTCAGGTTAAACCATAAACTGGTTTAAGAAATTTCTACTGATGAGAATTGAAGATTTTATATCTTCTTCAGAATTTTCAAATGCACGATCTTCTACCTCAATGCAAGTAGGCCCTCGATATCCTACCTCTGTAAGAGCAGAAAAAAATTTATTCCAATTCACATCACCATATCCAGGTAATTTGGGTGTGTGATATTCTTGGGGATTAGCCATAATACCAACTCTATTCAACTTCACAACATCAATTTTCACATCCTTAAGATGAATATGATGAAGCCGCTCTTTATAATCAAAAATAGGTTGAATTTCATCCATATGTTGCCAGATCAAATGTGATGGGTCGTAGTTCAATCCAAAATTTTTATTTGGAATAATTTCAAACATGCGATCCCAAATTGCCGGTGTAGTAGCCAGGTTTTTGCCTCCGGGCCATTCGTCATCACTAAAAAACATTGGGCAATTTTCAATTCCAATATTTACCCCTGCTGCTTCGGCATGCTGAATAATCTCAGGCCAGTATTTAGCAAATTCATTAAGGTTGTCTTCTACATTTCTTGATGGGTCTCTTCCAATAAATGTATTTACAACTGATATTCCCAACAGTGAAGCTGCATCAATAATTTTTTTAATGTGATCGAAATAAACTTTTGATTTATTTTTATCCGGATCAAGTGGGTTTGGATAATACCCCAATCCGGAAATATAGATATTCTTTTCCTTGAGATAATTCTGGATATAATCGACCTTTTCTATATCCAGGTCATCTACATCAATATGCGAAATGCCCGCATACCTTCGCTCTGCTTTTCCTTTGGGCCAACACATTATCTCAACGCATTTGAATTTATTTTCTGATGCAAAATCAATGACTTCTTCAAATGATTTATCGGATAAAATCGCACTTACAAATCCTAAATCAAGCATCGCAATGTTGGTTAAAATTTAAAAACAAGATCAATAGCAATAATATTAAAATATATTACAAGTTGATAGAAATAATAATTATTCGATAACCCTATCAAATAAAACGAATCCTTCAGATTCACCAATTTACATTAGACATAAAAAAACGCTAACAAACCGTGAAATCTGTTAGCGCAATTTTTATTGGGAAAACATATACTATCCCAAGTAAGTCCTTAAACCTTTACTTCGTGAGCTATGTCGAAGTCTCTTGGTTGCCTTTTCTTTTATTTGCCTTACGCGCTCTCTTGTAAGACCAAATTTCTCTCCAATTTCTTCGAGCGTCATGGCATGCTCTCCATTAAGTCCATAGTAAAAAGCAATTACGTCTGATTCTCTCTGAGTTAGCGTAGAAAGAGCTCGTTGAACTTCCCTTCGTAAAGAGTCAGCCATGAGCTCTGAATCGGTATTTTCTACCTGATCATTTTCCAATACATCTAATAAGCTATTCCCTTCTCCTGTTACGAATGGTGCATCCATTGAAACTTGTCTACTAGAGTTTTTCATATTGTCAGCAACTTCCTCTGGTGGTATCTCGAGCACATCTGCCAATTCTTCATTGGAAGGATCTCTTTGAAACTTCTGTTCCAACTCCGAAAATGTTCTGGAAATTTTATTGAGGGAACTTACTCTGTTCAATGGTAATCGAACTATACGAGACTGCTCAGCTAAGGCTTGCATTATTGATTGTCTGATCCACCAAACAGCATATGAAATGAATTTAAATCCCCGCGTCTCATCAAATCTGGAAGCAGCTTTGATCAACCCTAAATTTCCTTCATTAATAAGATCTCCAAGAGACATACTGCTATTTTGATACTGCTTGGCAACAGAAACTACAAATCTCAAATTGGCTTTGGTTAATTTTTCGAGTGCTATTTGATCACCATCCCTAATTCTCCTTGCCAAGTTTACTTCCTCTTCCGCCGTTATCAAATCTACTTTGCCAATTTCTTGTAAATATTTATCAAGAGACTGACTTTCTCGATTAGTGATTTGCTTTACAATTTTTAATTGCTTCATTATTACTTATTTCTTTTATTAACCAGTATTACCAAAACATGTTTACGATGTAATATCCACATCGTTTCAATTTTTTACAAAAAAAAGAAATTTTTCATTAATTTAAAACTCTAACATTGATAGCGCTCATTCCTTTTTTACCATTTTCTACATCAAATTCGACTTTATCATGCTCACAAATTTCATCTAATAAGCCTGAAGAATGAACAAAAATATCTTTTTGTGTTTCTGAGGATTTAATAAAACCAAATCCTTTGTCTTCATTAATAAACTTTACTTTCCCTTTCATTAGTATATAAATATTATAAATTAAAAATTCAATCGTTAAATTATTAGCCTGATATCAATATCTGAGCTATATAAATATTCTAAATTGGTTTTACACCCAATTTCTTCAAAGAATGAAGATGACCTTTCAATGCGCCAATAAATGTACGGACACTTTTGTAAGGCAATCCAAATTCTAAAGCTGTTGTCCTCACAATCTCCGATATTTTCCGGTAATGCACATGACAAATATTTGGAAATAAATGATGCTCAATTTGAAAATTTAATCCCCCTACATACCACGAAAATAATTTGCTATTATTACTAAAATTTGTAGTAGTGTGTAGTTGGTGAGCAACCCAGTTGTATTTAAGCATATTGTTCTCATCTGGAGCAGGATATTCTGTACCCTCAATTACATGAGCTGGCTGAAACACTATTGCCAACACGAAACCCGCAATAAAATGCATCAATAATATGCCAATCAGAATTTGCCACCAAAGCAAAGAAGTTAAGAGCAATGGTACTATAAAAATATATGCGACATATAGCAATTTCGAGAAAACAAGTATAAACCATTCCATGGTTATATTGCCATGATTTTTCGTAGCCAATCCATTCTTGGAATATCGGATCAAACGAGCAAAATCTTGTACAGCTACCCAGACGATGGTCATAAGGCCATATAAAAACCATGCATAAATAAACTGATATTTATGTATCTTTTTCCACTTCGATTCAGGAGAAAGTCTCAATACGCCATGCTGACTAATGTCTTCATCTTCTTTATAAACATTTGTAAAGGTGTGATGAAGCACATTATGTTGTATTTTCCAATTAAAAGAATTTGCCCCAACCATATTTAAAGAATAGCCAATTAAATTATTGATCCATGGTTTATTTGAATAAGCTCCGTGATTAGCATCGTGCATAACGGACAAACCAATTCCTGCAATACCAAATCCCATTATTACTACAAGCAATAAAATCCAACTTATAGTTGTAACATAATCACTGATCACAAGACCATAGGGAATAAAAAACAGCGAAAACATGAATATCGATTTAATTATCATTTCGCTGTTGGCATGTCTTTTTAGATTATTACTATTAAAATATTCATTTACACGTCTGTTCAGCGTTTTTGAAAAATCGCGTTCACCGGAAGTAAAAGATATTTTATTGGGTTTGTGCATGCTTATTTACAATTAACACTTTTAAGCAAAAGTATGTTCAATAGATTAATTTTTTTGGTGAGAAATTCAACTTAAACCTCATGGCTTATATCTTTCGTAATTAGCCAAAAAAAGATTTGCTTGCTCCTACTATATTTATTCAGCCAAATATGAGATGTGATATAAATAAATTGATTACTAAATTTTTGGTAAAAGAGCAGATAAAGAAATCAGATTTTTAAACTTGTTTTATAATAACAGGAAAATGAAGGGGTCAATAAATTAAACCTTTTTTACTTTCACAGCATTCATCCCTTTCATACCACGCTCTAGTTCGAATGTAACTTTGTCTCCTTCTCTTACTTCTTCCATTAAACCATTGATGTGAACAAAGAATTTTTCTTGAGTTTCAATTTCTTTAATAAAACCAAAACCCTTGCTATCATTGAAAAATTCTACTCTTCCTGTCCGTGGCAATGTTGGATCAATTTCCTTTCTTTTCGGTACTGCAATTTCAATGCTCTTAGCATTAACTTTCGTTTTCTTAGTTGGATCTGGAGGTGTATCGGTAATGTTACCAAATTCATCAACATAAGCCATCATATCATCCAAACTACTACTTACCCCTTCTGAATTTGCTTTGCGTTCTTCTTTCTTCTTTTGCTTATCCAATCGTTTTTTCAAACGCTTCTTTTCTTTTTCTTTTTTGTTAAAGGTTTCTTGCGATCTCGCCATTCAATAGTCTATTAGTAAATTATTAAAAACACTGCTCTATGTGAACAGTTTAAAGAAGCAAATATTTATGAAATACAAGGTAATCCATGGTGTCTCTGAGCAATTCGTATAAATTAATATTGAAAATAGACACACAATATTTTCTGAATGCAAAGGTACAATAATATATTGAAACTTTATTGTTAGTTGCAATTGGGAATAAGATTTAAATCTACTTGATCATTATTTTATACAACCTTTCAAATTGTGTATGTAATCTATTGACAATGTGAGACTTTAGGGGATCTCTATTCAGCAAACCAAATTTCCAATATATTTTTGTCGGTACCTATTGCAATCGCACTTTGAATGCCATTTCCTGTCACTGCAAAATTTGTTATCGATCTTCCACTTAGCGGAATACTCCATAGGCGCTTCAGCATATTGTTTTGGTAACTGATGGCATAAAGCGTATCGTAAGTGGTACAAGGTAGGAGAATATCCATATTCCCATCTTTATTGATATCAGTACCCAATACACCGTCAAGATTTCTCGACCCTGCAATATGTGTTGAAAACCCATGAGATTGGGCAATGACTTTGAGTGAGTCTCCCTCCCACCGGTAAATATTCAGCAGCCGATCTACATGAGGACGTTGGATCGCAGCCAATAAATAATCATTCGAACCGGTTGGCTTAAAAGCCATCAGTAAATGTCTCCAACCATCTGGTTTTACACTTTTCCCGCTGGCAAGAAGATCACCGTTTTCATTGAAGATGGCATGTTTTCCACCAGTGCCTTCAGCGTTATTACTTAATGTGACAACAATTTCCAATTCTCCATCGCCATTCATGTCTTCCCAGATTGCGCCAACTCCTTCAATTACCGAATTATCAGGAACCATAAACTGATTTTGAATTTTAATTTCCGGGTAAGTATTTATTATTGCAATACCACGTGCTTCAGTATGATCCCCTAGTACTCCATGATGGTATTTTACAGCATCGGTGAGCACAAGTAGTCTATCGTTCTGATCATAAATAATTCTTGTGTCATGCATTGCATTTATAGGTATCGTAACCGTATCTTGATCGTCAATTATCATCAAATTCCCAGTATTGGAAATGTATGCAATTCTGCTTTTTGAAATTGGTATTGGAGCTGCAAACTGTGCTGCTTCGATCACTAAATTATTTATCAGTATAGGCTCATCATTACATAGAACACCCAAAACTGGCGGTGTCCCAGGTGAGATGTTATCCCAATCTTTATTGTGTGAAATAACATTTCTATCTTGCGTTGTAATTAGTTCCACAGTACCATTTTCTAAAGCCACTGCCCATAATTTTTGCTCCTTCAGCGAAATTCCAGTAACCCATATTGGCTTCCCTCCCAGATTTACTTGAAGAGATTTTTGATTTATTTTACCGCTAATTTCTGATACCCGGTTTCCATTTAAACTCGGATATGTCTGAACAAAAGACTGGATACACGGAAGTTTATAAATGCTTGATTGATCTTGCTTATTTTTACAAGAAAAGAAAATCACGAAAATAGTTAGCACTAGCAATTCTTTCATAAACTCTGTTTTTTAAATAGTGTCTCTAAGAAAATACTTCATAATTATAATTTTGAATGTTGATTACGATTTTATCTTTTTTATTGGAAACCATTTGCCAAATGTCGCACATCTCCATAGCCACTCAACTGGTCCAAAGTGAAAATAAATAAACCAAATATTGCTGAATACCAATTGAAAGGTCAGGATAAGGATGGCAATATAATATACCTGCTCGAGATTAATAAGACCAAAATATCCCCATGCTATTATTGGATAAAACACGGTTATTCCTAATACAGAATGGCCAAGGTAAGAGGTCAATGACATTCTTCCGTAGTTTTTCAATAAATTGAAAACAAAGAATTTTGGAAATGCGTCTACCAATTTAGACAAAATGCACACATAAGACAACAAACCCAAAGATAGTTGACCTATCTCATATATGAGTTTATTTAAAATATCAAACCAGTTTTTAGAATAAGAGCTTACACTTCCTTTTAGACCCATACTGATTCCTGTAAATAATAAACCAACAAAAAGAAACAGTATAATATACTTCCACCTTTTAGCATGAATTGTAAAAAAATCAATCGAGTAAAGAAAATAACCCAGAAAGAATAACCCTAGCACTTTTAGTGGTCTTCCCGAGGGAATAAAATCATACCATCGCCAAACCACATTATGCATATTTGTTTTAAAAACAACCCACAATTGATCGCTCTGAAATCCTGAAACTACTGCTGAGGACAACATATCTGGATAAACTTTAAGTGCTGTTTTTTCTACTATAGGTAACTCATTTGCAAAAGTGTACATATATATAACATCCAAAACGATTGGAAAAAAATAAAATGCAAGTCCCATCCAAATGGCTTTTGATTCAGAAACATGCCTTAGCGCCAGCAAGATCATTCCCATAATCGCATACAGCATCAGAATATCTCCCGACCAAAGTAAGGTATGTAATAACCCAACGATCAATAATAGAGAAAGTCGTTTTAGATAAAATATTGGGAAGCCTGGATTATTTCTGTTTTTCGAAATTTGCATATAAAATCCAACACCAAAAAGAAGTGAAAACAAGGTATAGAATTTTGTGTTAACAAAAAATTTGAGGTATTGGTATAATTACAAATCTACTTCAGCATTTCCTAAATCAATTATATCCTCAAAAGGCAAGAATTTAATACCACTCCAACTCAATATATTGGCAAATAAAATGCCCACCAATGCAAAACCTCTTAATACATCTAAAAATACCACACGCTCTTTGGCTTTGGTTCGTTGGCTTTGATTTGCAGCATGATTTTCTTGCATTTTATATTATTTATATTCTTGATAAAAATTGTAGCTTCTTAAATCCAGACGAATGGTAATTTACTTAAAAAATCAAGATGCAATTTGATAAAGTTTATCGACGTAATTCATTTTTTGCAATCTGAGAATTACTGATTTGCTTCTGCGCCCATCTGCGTAATCTGCGGGAACTAATTTTAATTTGTGCCAAAAAATACACGCCCGCCTGCCTCACCGGCCAATGTCAAGTTCAGCATAACCGTAAAGCTTAATGGCGATTTCCCAGCTAAAACTCCTTTTCTTCTTATTGAAGCAATACATAGTGAACATGAGCAGTCGCTTACCACAAGTTTATTTATAATAGCAGAAAGTGCATAATTACACAAAATAATATGCGAATTTAAAATTAAGGGCTACTTTGCAAGTAATAATACACTTTATTTTGATATATGGCTTTTTTTATTTTAATTTGTACTATACTATGAAAAAGGAAAGTATAAAAAAATTGGATCAGGCGTTTAACAAACTGGCTAAGAATAAATTTCTTGATCCAAAAAATTGCACAAAATTAAATCAAACAAGATCCTATATTTTTGAATTAAGCAAAATAATTCAATACTTCGAAAGCAAATTTCAATATGTCCCATCCTCTGCCAGACTGCTTTTTACAGAATATAATACCAAACAAGAAAACATGCTTTTTGAAAAGTATAAGGAAGAATATTATAATAAGTAAAAATGCTAGCGTTCATTCCCTCACCAGTCAATTTTGAATTTGACTTGCTTTTTAAGGCAGTTGCCAATAAATCAGGAAGAATGCAATATTATAAAATGATTAAGGGTAAAAAGCAAACAAGAATAAGTCAAGGCGAGTTTTTAAATGCTTACAATAATTTTAAAATAGTCGCAATTAAGCCTATCCAAAATGAATCCATTGTTACTCCGATACAAATGGAGATCTACTTTAAAAACGATTAATTATTATTTTCAAGGAAAGGCTCGTTGAGAGATTTTTTGGATTCCGGAAAGGTAGTCTTTTTGGATATGTCATAGCCAATAAAAATCATTGCCAAAAGGAACAAAAATACCATTATCAAAAAAATGATCTTCGATTTTTTCAATTTACAAATGGTTTTTTTAGGTGGATAAAAACATAATTTATCTTCCTTAAGATAATTTTTCGATATTTCATTTTACACAACTGCTTAATTTTTCAGTATAGTAAATTCGACTCTTCTATTCAACTTTCTGGTTTCTTCAGCGGCATTGCTTGCTACTGGTTTAGTTCCGCCATAGCCTTTGCCTTTAATCCGCTTACTGTCAATACCATGCTCAACTAAATACTTTTTTACTTTTTCAACTCTGTCTTGCGAAAGTTTAAGATTTAGTTTTGAGTTTCCATTATTGTCGGTGTGGCCAGATAGTTCTATTTTTATAAAGGGGTTTTCCTTCATCATTTCAGTTACCAAATCAATTTCATCAAATGATTCATTAAGCAGAACAGCCGTACTACGTTCAAAATAAACCTTGTTCAATCTAATGGTAGATCCAATTTCTAAAGGATCGAGATCATAATTTATGTTGAGGTTTTTGCCATTTAAAGTTAATTCTTCAGATAAGCCCATATAACCCTGGGCCTTAATATTTATAATCACCTCACTTAGATTTGAAGGTAATTCAAACTTGAAAATACCTTCATTTTCTTCAGTAAAATATTTTTCTTCGACGCCATTGATGTCAATGGATAGTGATGCTAAAATTGGTTTCCCCGTTTTTTTGTTGATTATAATTCCAGAAAAATGAATTGTTTTTTGAACTTCTTCTGCTATTACAATCAATTCCTTAAACTCTTCATTTTTTATTGAATCTTGCTTGATATCGACAGTGATATCGTATGCTTTTAGATCTCCATATCCATCACTATTTTGTGTTGATGAATAATATGCAATCAGATTATTGCTATCAATATGATAATTTAACTCGACACCTTCAGAATTTACCGTCAAACCCAGATTCTTTGGTTTTGACCAGGAATTCCAGTTTTTATTTTTTCGTTCAGAAACATATAAATCTCTTCCTCCTTTACCACCATGACCATTGCTGGAAAAGTATAAGAATTTTTTATCTGCAGATAGATAGGGAGTCATCTCCTGACCCGGAGTATTTATATCAGAACCAAGGTTCACTGGCTTTGTCCATTTTCCGTTTTGGTATGAGCTAATATAAATATCTTCCTCACCTCGAGATGCAAAAGATTGTAATGACAATAACATCAGGCTGCCATCTGCAGAAATTGATCCGCTTTGATGTTTAGAATTATTCATCAGATAGTCAACCAGCACGCGTTCGGGCTTTGACCATGTTTTTTTTGAAAATAAAGAAAAAGCAATGCCATCATTGACAACTACTCCACCAGGGAGTTTCTTTTCAAGATTTAGAAACATAATATTTCCATCTGGAGAAAACCCAAGTATATAATTCTTCAAATCATTGTTGACAGGTTTTCCAAGGTTCTCTGGTTTAATCCATATACCATCAGTTGATAGATCAGATACCCAAATATCACCTTTATCTCCAGAGCCACCTATATTAAGGCTGTCATTTGATCTTGAAAAGTATAGTTTTTTTCCATCAGAGCTAAGTATAGGGTTTTGCTCATCGTATCGAGTATTTACGTTTTTTAATAAATTTGAAAGATCACTTTTATTAACTTGTTGAGCATGAGAAGCATAAGTAACAATAAGAGAAAAAATAAAAATTATGATAATTCTATTCATATTTGAAAAATCTAAAAAATTAACGACAAAGTTATAATTTATTTTCAATTTTTAATCACTCTCACTATAAAAAAGTAAGTGTTAGCTCTTCTTTATAATTTCAATATCATTAATGGATAGTCTGTAAATTTCTCCAAATGAAGTGTAAGAGATTTATGGTACAAGCTTTCTAAGAAGTTTATTTTTTTACTTAGAAAAACCAATAAATCCGAGTCAGTTTTTTTCATGTGTTCATCAATTCCATTGGCAACGTGATCAAAAACTACACGATCAAATGAAATATTATCATATTTAATAAAACTCATTAGCTCGTCTTTAAATTCCTCAAATATTGCTTTGTCAATTGTATCATTGTGGTGAGAAACATGAAGAATATTTACTTTAGCTTCAAAAAGTACTGCCATTGTGATTAATTGTTGGATAGCGAGTTTGTCTTCTTCCAAATAATCAGTTGCATAGACAATCTTATTTATCCCATGGAAGTTATAATTTTCAGGAACACACAGAATGGAACAGCGCATATGCTGAATTATTTTTTCTGCTGTACCACCAAGATATTTCTTTTTATAGGCAGAATGCCCCGTTGCGCCAGTAACAATTAAGTCATACTTTTCTGTTGCAACTATATCTGACAAAATATCAATAATATCACCTGATTTTACTATATAATCACAGGCCATTAATCCTTTCTTTTTACTTATTTTAATTATTTCCTTTGATATTGCTGATAATTTAATCTCAATCGTAGAAAGGAGTTGTTCATATTCTTCTTTGACATGATTGGTATTAAGAATTTTATTAAAATTGGAAGGAGTGACAACGTTTATCAATGTCAAGGTACTTTTTTCCTTTTCTCCAATAGCTACCGCAAACTCAAGAGCATTTATAGAAACTTCTGAAAAATCAATTGGGCAAAGTAGTTTTTTCATTTTCCGAAAAATTTATATTAACAATTTACATCAAATTTCACTTAATTTCTGCTTACCCATTTATTTTCTTTAATAAAATATCGCCATGGTTTAAGTGAATCATCACCCGCATAGTCGACCCCAATTCTGGTAGTAGAAATAATTTGATCGCTTTTGATATTCTCTTTTTTTTCAATCCAGATTATATTTCCAATGAGCGATGCTCCATAGTGACTTAAATTTATACCCAAGGATTTTGTCAATAGGCCCGGCCCGGCGGTCAACCTATAATTATTTTTTGTGAAGTTTCTTCTATTGCACATTGTATCAATTCCTTCTAATGGTTGAACTGCACGAATTAAAACTGCATCGGCTTTACCCTCAACATTAGTCACTATATTAAATAAATGATGAATCCCATAGCATAGATATATGTAAGCAATTCCACCAGGTCTATACATAACTTTATTTCTCTTGGTTAATTTTTGATTATTCGCATGACAAGCTTTGTCATTGGTTCCGGAGTAGGCTTCAGTTTCAACTATTAAACTTTTGGTGAATTTTCCGGATATGTTGGTACATATTATTTTTCCCAGCAATTGTTTTGCTATAAATGCTACATCACTATTTTGATACCAGAACATTTCAATTTTGTTTTCCACATTATTAATCATGAAGACTCAGTTATAATTTGCTAAAAGATATTTCAAACCAGTTTTCTTTTATAAATTCGAATGTTTTATCTAACAAAACCTGTCAAAATCATGAAACACAATAGAATAAGTTTAATTACATTACTACTGCTTTGCGCCTTCATTACAAATTCTTTTGGTCAAGACAAGAAACCTAGTCCAAGCCAAACGGCCACATTTTCTCAGAAAGTTGGTTTTACTGATGTCAGTATTGTCTATTCTAGACCAAGTAAAAAGGGAAGAACAATATTTGGAGAATTAGTTCCCTACGACAAATTATGGAGAACAGGTGCCAATGCGGCAACTAAAATTACTTTTGCTGATGACGTAAAAATATCCGGAAAGGATTTATCTGCTGGGTCATACGCACTCTTTACAATTCCGGGAAAAGAAGAGTGGACAATCATTTTCAATAATGTTACTGAACAGGGAGGAACAAGGAAATATGATGAGTCGGAAGATGCACTTCGGGTAAAAATTAAATCCGTTAAAATTTCTGAAAGTGTGGAGACATTTTTGATTAATATAGACAATGTAAAACCTTCAACAGCGAATATTGATCTGTTATGGGATAATATCTTAGTTTCAATTCCGCTGGAAGTGTCAATTGACTAAGACATATCAAAATCATTATTTATGTTATAAAAAAAACCGACCTGATGTCGGTTTTTTTATTTTCAAACTTTCCAGTTAGGAGATTGCTTTTTTACTGCTTAATAAAAATTGTATCATCAATCCAAAGAAAACTACTAGTATACATCCAAAAGCATTATACCATAAAAAACCCATAGTAAATACCCCTGCCATTTCAATAGTATTGAGGTAGTGAATTAAAAAGATAACTAGCTGACTCAATATTGCAGCGATAAATACCGCATTGGATTCAATTCTTTTAAAGAAAAATGCAACTACAAAAATTCCAAGAACAGTGGGGTAAAACAAAGACCCGATTAGGTTTACAGCTTGTATAAGATTTTCAAAAAGTGAAAGGTACGAAGCAAATATGATCGCTATAACCCCCCAAGCTAAAGTGAAGAGCTTTGAGGAGCTTAGGTAATGTTTGTCCGTACCATCCTTTTTTATATTACGCTTGTAAAAATCAATAGTAGTAGTAGAACCCAGCGCATTCAATTCGGATGAAGTTGATGACATAGCCGCAGAGAATATAACCGCAAACAGCAAACCAATGATACCGACAGGCAAATTGTTCATGACAAAATTCATAAATATATAGTCCTTATCATTGGTTTCGGCATCAGGCAAGGTTTCGCCAATTAATTGTTTTGTTTCGGTTCTTATATCATCAGATTTCTGTTGCAATTGGTTGACAAGATTAGCCGCTGATGATATGGATTCTTCATCATCAACTGAATTGGCTAACGCTTCAACAGCACTTTTCTTTTCTATAAATGTTTGATCATATTCAACTTGCAACTCTTTAAATGCAGTAGAATTTTTTGATAATTCCATCTCCTGACGAACAGGTTCATTAAAAAATATAGGTGGTTGGTTGAACTGGTAAAACACAAAAACCATAACACCTACTAATAAAATAATAAATTGCATTGGCACTTTAAGTAATCCATTCATAATTAAACCTAACCTGCTTTCTGTCAAAGATTTACCCGACAAATATCGTTGTACTTGTGATTGGTCTGTACCAAAATATGACATGAATAAAAACACAGCCCCTGTCATTCCCGACCAAAAATTATAACGATCACTCAAATCAAATTCAAAGTTAACAACATTAAGTTTTCCCATTTTACCTGCAACATGCAAGGCATCAGTAAAACTTACATCTACCGGCAGTGAATTTACTACAAGAATTCCAGCTAATATCATACCGCCCATCATGACGACCATCTGTTGCTTCTGTGTTTGGGTTACAGCTTTTGTACCTCCCGATACGGTATAAATGATCACCATCAAACCAATAATTGTTGTTGTATAACCGAGTCTCCACCCAAGCAATGAAGATAGTATGATTGCTGGCGCATATATTGTTATGCCAGCAGCTAAGCCTCTTTGGATTAGGAATATAAAAGCTGCTAACAATCGAGTTTTAAGATCAAATCTTCCTTCCAGGTATTCATAGGCTGTATATACTTTCAATTTATAATACATGGGAAGAAAAAAGACAGAGATAATTATCATGGCAATTGGCAAGCCAAAATAAAATTGTATAAACCGCATGCCATCGGTATATGCTTGTCCCGGAGTTGACAAAAAAGTAATTGCACTGGCTTGGGTTGCCATGATAGACAGACCAATTGTCCACCATTTTGAGGTATCACCTCTCAGGTAGCTGTCCATACTATTTGTGCCTCTTGTGCGCCATACACCATAGGTCACTATGGAAATTAAAGTGCCAAATAAAATTACCCAATCAATTACACTCATGAAAAATGGATTGTAAATAGGTAAAACAGGAAGATTAAAAATGCTAAATGCCCCAGTACAAAAAAGTAAACTTTTTTCCAGGTACCTAGGAAGGGAGGTCGATCTTCAAGATCATCTTTATTTGTCATTATTATTATCGAGGCTTAAATGCCCACGTTCGTCGTGTGTATCAATTGTCCAACTGTTTTTATAATAATTCAAAATATACAAACTCAAATTGTCATGATCAAATATATCCATTTCTTTCATATGCCTTCCGGTGATCCAGGCAAGCAATATTTTTAAGGCTCTCCCATGCATACACACCAGCACAAGGTTTTCAGGTTGTGAAGTAATATGATTTAAGGCAACTTTCTGTCTTTTTTGTACATCAATAGGATTTTCACCACCTTCTAATCTTGGTATTAAATTGCCAGATTTCCAAGTGTCAATTATTTCATAATACTGCCTGTTGTCTTTTCCATTTGCATGCAAGCCTTCAGATTGGCCCCAACATATTTCGTCCAGTCCGGATAATGCCTCATGAGAAATGCCAAGATCAATAAATTGTTTGACTGTTTGTTTGGTTCTTTGCAATGTTGAAGTATAGATTTTTTGAAAATTAACATCCTTATACGCATTAAAAAATGCATCAGCCTGACTATGACCAAGGTTGCTGAGATTAGACTTAACATACCGTCCCTGAACTATCCCCCGGTGGTTGTGGACTGTTTGGCCGTGCCTGATTAAATAAATTTTTTTAAGCTCCAATTTTCTATATATTTGGCCGCAAAGAAATATCAAAATCACACACTTTGCAAGCAGTTATGTTCGATAAAAATATTAAAATTTCCCAGCTTCAAAATTTCTCTAAAAATACAATGGTTGAGCATTTAGGGATAGAGTTTTTAGAATTAGGAAATAACTTTATTTCTGCGAGGATGCCTGTAGATCATCGAACTCACCAACCTATGGGATTATTGCATGGAGGCGCATCCATAGCCCTTGCAGAGACCCTAGGTAGTGTAGCATCATCTATTCTTGTGGATCATAATAAATATAATTGCGTAGGTCTCGAGATAAACGCTAACCATATCAAATCTGTAAGAAAAGGTTTTGTGACAGGAAAGGCTACACCGATTCATTTAGGAAAAAAAACTCACGTATGGGATATCAAGATAACCAATGAAAAAAATGAGTTGGTATGTGTGTGCAGACTTACTGTAGTTGTGCTTAATAAGAAAGGATAAAGGGCAAATAATTGATTACATGTCTACCCTATAATTTTGCATATTGAATCATTTGATATCCATCTTTGAAGGATGTAAAAACAAAAAATGAAACAAATTAATGAAGAGCCGTTAGTATTACCGGTGGATAATGAGGTGATGCCAACAATGGAGGAGATATTTTTTTCGTGTCAACATCATGGATTTGCTTGTGCGATTTATCGCCTGCCAAAAAGTAGAGACAAGCATCTTATAATTGATTTCTCTTCTGGGAAAACAATCAATCATCTCGATCTTAACGGTCTCCGCAAAGGGTTTATCTTTCATCCATATTCTTCAGATCAGCACAAAATAAAATTTATTGAATGTGATGTTCATATCATTGAATATCAAGGATCAAAAAAACTGGAATTTATTCATTCGGTAGTAAGTCATGATGAGTTACTCAATACATTGAAATCGGTAAAAATCAACAATGATTCAGAATTCATACCAAATAGAAATTCAGCTTCGCAAGTTGATCAGCAAAAAAATGATTTTATAAAATTGATAGACAAGTCTATTGAGGAGATTAAAAATGATAAACTGAAGAAAATAGTTTTGTCAAGATATAATACTCTTGATTTGCCCAGCCAGTTTAATTCATATGATTTTTTTGAAGCCTTAAGTGATCAATATAATAATGCATTTGTTTATCTGGCCTTTATGCCTGATGTCGGCTCCTGGATTGGAGCAACTCCGGAAACACTAATTAACATAGATAAAAACAGACAATTTCGAACAGTAGCTCTTGCTGCAACGCAAGCCTTTAGTGAAGATGTTGATTTGGAAGACACCACCTGGTCACAAAAGGACATTGAGGAACAAGCGATGGTCAGTAGGTTTATAATCAATTGTTTTAAAAAAATAAGACTTAGAGAATTTGAAGAGATTGGGCCACGCACACATCTCAGTGGAAATCTCGTACATTTAAAGACAGACTATCTGGTGGATATGGATAAGGTCGGTTTTCCAAAGTTAGATTCCATCATGTTGGATTTACTTCATCCTACCAGTGCGGTTTGTGGAATGCCACAAGAAGCAGCCAAAGATTTCATTTTTGAAAATGAAGGTTTTGATAGAGAATATTACTCAGGGTTTTTAGGCCCTGTTCATATTCAAAATGAAACAAATATATTTGTTAACCTTAGATGCATGAAAATAATGAAGGGAAAGGCAAAGTTTTATGCAGGTGCTGGAATAATTGTGAATTCTAACCCTGAAAAAGAATGGCAAGAAACTGAAATGAAGATGCTAACCCTTTTAAAAGTTTTTAGAGAATTGTACTGATTCAGAAATATAAAGTTTAACCCAATAAGGCACGTATCGTTTTTAACACATCGTGTGGCCTCCGTTGCATATTTATCCTTATCGACAGTTTTTAAGCAATGCGGCTTCAGCACCCTTGGTGTTTAACTCAGCAGCTTTTGCAAGATCTTTACACGCCGAACTATAATTTTTTTGATAAAATTTTAATGCCCCTCTATGCAAATATGCCTCACCAAAATTTGGCGATAAGTTTATGGCAGAATTGTAATTTATCATTGCGTCCCTGACAAATCCTTGCCTATGATTTGACCTGCCCATAAGATAATGGGCCATTGAACTGGAAGGATTTCTCTCAAGAACCTTCTCGCAATAAAATGCCGCAGATTTAAATTTTTCTTCCCGATACAATTCCTGACCAATGCTAAGCAGTGCATTTTCATTATTTGAATCAAGATCAACCACGGTGTTAAAATCCTCCAGCGCTTTCTCGAATTGACCTAACTCTTGATAACTTCTCCCTCTGTTGTAAATACTTTTAACATGACGAGGCTGTAATTTGAGAAACTTATTATAAGCTTCTATTGCTTCCTTGAAATGCCCTTTTTCAAATAAATCATCACCAACCAAGGAATTGTTGTCCTGGCAAGAAAAAAAGAATATCAACATTACTAAAAGCAATTGAAACTTTAATTTCATGGTATATTTAATAATTGAGAAAAATACAAACTTCAATTCACGATTTAAAAAACAAAAGTATTGATTTTAAGTGATATTACCTGCAATGAATATTAGCATTTTTTGATATTTACATACATGTAAAACTTACGCAAATAACAAAAGAGAAGAGCCGCTATTTATCTAATATTTTATTGCCGAAAAATAATTTTCTCAGTTTTATGCAGAGACATTGTTTTCTCTTAAAGCATCATTAAGAGATGTTTTGCGGTCAGTACTGGCCTTTCGCTGCCCAATGATCAATGCACAGTTTACATTATAATCGCCTGCAGGAAACTTCTTAGTATAAGATCCAGGAATTACTACAGCACGCTCCGGGACATAGCCTTTGTGTTCTATAGGCTTGGAGCCTGTAATATCAATAATTTTACTACTTGATGTCAATGTTACATTAGCTCCCAATACGGCCTCTTTTCCAATTCTAACACCTTCTACCAAAATACATCTCGATCCTATAAAAGCGCCATCTTCAATAATGACTGGAGAGGCCTGAATAGGTTCTAAAACTCCACCAATTCCTACTCCACCACTCAAATGCACGTGCTTGCCAATTTGCGCACAGCTACCTACAGTTGCCCAGGTATCAACCATTGTGCCTTCATCGACGTAAGAGCCAATGTTAATATAAGAAGGCATCATTATTACACCTTTAGAAATATAGGCACCATACCTGGCTACCGCATGAGGTACAACACGGATACCTTTTTTATCATAACCGGTCTTAAGTTTCATTTTGTCATGAAATTCAAAGGGACCAACTTCAATCAATTGCATTTTTTGGATCGGAAAATAGAGGATGACAGCCTTCTTGATCCATTCATTAACTTTCCATCCGTCGGAAGTTGGTTCAGCTACTCGTATGATACCTTGATCCAAATCTTCAATTATGGTTTTTATGGCAATTTTGGTTTCCGTTTCGTTTAACAATTCACGATTGTCCCAAGCCTTTTCGATTAATTCTTTTAGTTCCATTAAAACAATTATAGTTTTGATTTTATTAATAAAAAATCCATGACAAAAAAAGTCATAGCCATTATTTCAGTATTAAAACCCATTGACGATACTCGAAATTTTGAGAAGGTTGCTGGATCTATCAGCAATACAAATAAATATGATATTAATATCATAGGGTTTTCATCAAAAAATATTCCTTCTCATTCAGGCATCTCTTTCTATCCAATATTTAGTTTTAAAAGAAATAGCCTTAAAAGGTCAATTGCCACTTTCAAAATATTCAATTATTTACTTAAACTAAAACCTGAACTACTCGTAGTTACTACCGCTGAATTACTGATAGTTAGCATTGTATACAAAATAATATTTGGCGCAAAAATAGTCTATGATATTCAGGAAAATTACTTCCGGAATATTATCTATACAAACTCATTTCCTACCATTATAAAATACCCAGTAGCATGTTTTGTAAGGACAATAGAATTATTTTCATTGCTATTTATAGATAAAATTATTTTGGCAGAGCAGGTCTATAAAACCCAAATGAAATTCCTTCCGACAAGTGCTGTTATAATTGAAAATAAAGCAATCATACCTCCTGAAATAGATAGTTTAAAAGCGACAACAAACGAAAATTTGACTTTCACTTATACAGGAACAATAGCCGAACATTATGGAATTTTTGATGCAATAGATTTTATAAAGTCCTTAAAATCAATTATTAAAAATATAGATTTAGTCATTATTGGGTTTGCAGCTCAAAAGGAAATAATGCAGAAAGTCAAAAGGTCAATTGAAGGTTGTAGTTATATTAAACTTTTGGGAGGAGATAGTTTAATTCCACACAATCAAATACTTAAGGAAATTAAAATGGCCGATTATTGTCTACTTCCATATCACAAAAATAAAAGTACTGCCGGCCGGTTTCCTACCAAATTATTTGAATGTTTGGCAATGGAAAAACCGGTACTGATTACTTCTAATCCTACCTGGGATGCCATAATAATAAAAAACAATGCCGGAATTATCATTGATTTTAAGGCAACTGACAGTTACAATGACCAATTAGACAATAAATCTTTTTATGGCAATCACTTTAGTGAGAGATATAAATGGGATGATTGTTCGAAACAAATAGAAAGTATATTTCAAAATTTACTTTAATTAGATTACTCTAAAATATTTTTTAGTCTTTTACAACAAGCCTTTATAGTGCATAATCAAGGGTTTTATACTAAAGCATTTCTTTTTGGTAAATTTTTAGATTCGCCTAAATATTTTTAGTTTTGGTAAAAAATCAATCTATGATCAATTTAAGTTTTGCTGAGGAAAATTACCTAAAGGCTATTTATCATTTATCTTCTGAAGGGCAGTTTCAAGTTAATACAAATGCAATTGCTGATCGACTGAATACCAAACCTGCTTCTGTAAGTGATATGGTAAAAAAGTTATCGCAAAAAGGAGTAATAACTTATATAAAATATCAGGGTGTAAATATTTCTGAAGAGGGTAAAAGTAAGGCACTTTCAATCATTAGGAAACACAGACTATGGGAAGTTTTTCTTGTTAATAAGCTTAATTTTCATTGGGACGAAGTGCACGACATCGCAGAGCAACTTGAGCATATTCAATCCTCCCTCCTCATTTCTCGATTGGATAAATTTTTAGGTTTTCCAAAATTCGATCCACATGGAGATCCCATTCCGGATGCTGATGGAGTAATGTCTCCAAATCTCAGATTTGTTCTCTCAAACCTTTCACAACATAATATTTCTGAGTTAGTATCAATGAAAGATACTGGCACCGCATTCCTCAAATATCTTGATAAAATAGGCATGAAGATAGGCACGAAAATTAAAATTATTGAAACATATGAATTTGATCAATCAATGGAAATACAGCTTGATCAAAATAAATCTATTACAATTTCGAAGCAGGTAGCAGACAATCTACTTGTAATCACGGAATACTAGTAAAATAATAGATCATTTAGATTAATTTTGCGTTGATTAAAAAATGAGTCTATTTGATCGCATTTAAATCCAAAAAAGATGATACTGTTATTGAAAGAAAATCTAAATAGAAAATCAATGTTAGGATACAAATGTTTATCAGTGATGTTAATTATCCTTGCACTTAATAGCAACTCCTTTGCTCAGGAGAAATCTATCGTAAAGTGGTACACAATTGAAGAAGTACAGGAACTTGTAAAAACAGCACCCCGAAAAATATATATCGATATGTACACAGATTGGTGTGGCTGGTGCAAAGTAATGGACAAAAAAACATTTACTGATGAAAGTGTCGCTGAAAAGTTGAACACCAATTTCTATGCTGTAAAGTTTGACGCAGAAGGAAAAGACGAAGTACAATTTAAAGATAAAACTTTTAAATTTGTCGCTCAGGGTTCAAGGGGATATCATGAACTAGCCGCAGCACTAATGCAAGGAAAAATGAGTTATCCAACCTCTGTTTTTTTAGATGAAAATCTCAATATAATTTCGCCGCTTCCAGGATATTATCCCCCCGAAAAGCTTGATCCGATTCTATCGTTTATTGGTGAAGATCATTATAAAACTACAAATTACGAACAGTTTCTTGCCAACAAAGATGGTGCAACTAATTGAATACTACAGCACTAAATGAATTTGAGGATACGATTGTAGCTTTGGCTACGCCACATGGTATAGGCGCAATTGGTATCGTCAGGCTTTCAGGAAAATCGGCCATTGATATAGCTAATCAAATTTTCAGAGGAAAAGACCTATTAAAACAAAAATCCCATACCATTCATTTTGGTAAAATTATGGATCAAGAAGCGGTTATCGATGAAGTATTGGTTTCTGTTTTTATTGCCCCCAAATCTTTTACTAAAGAAAATATTGTTGAGATATCTTCTCATGGCTCTCCTTTTATACTACAAAAAATCATCAGCTTATTATTGACAAAAGGTGCGAGGCTGGCCCAGGCAGGAGAATTTACTAAAAGAGCATTTCTTAATGGTCAGTTTGATCTTTCGCAAGCAGAAGCTGTAGCAGACCTAATAAATTCTGATTCTGCTGCCACGCATATGGCGGCAATAAATCAAATGCGAGGAGGGTTTTCAAAAAAGATAAAAGCACTTAGAGAAGAGCTAATCCATTTTGCATCCATGATCGAATTGGAGTTGGATTTTGCAGAAGAGGATGTTGAATTTGCCAGTAGGGATCAACTGGTAGCTTTAATTTTGACCTTGCAAAAAGAAATTGCTAAACTTATCGAAAGTTTTACTGTTGGAAATGTAATCAAGAACGGCGTTCCTACCGTTATTGCTGGAAAGCCAAATGCTGGTAAATCGACCCTCTTAAATGCTTTGCTCGAAGAAGAAAAGGCAATAGTATCTGACATCCCAGGAACTACAAGGGACATAATTGAAGACGAAATACATATTGAAGGAATAAGATATAGATTTATGGATACAGCAGGTATCCGGCGGGCCAAGGATAAAATTGAGGCAATAGGTATCGAAAAGACCAGGGCAAAAATAAAAACTGCCTCCATCATTATTTATCTTGCAGACCTTTCTGTAGAAAGTGTAGAAGAAATAAAGAGTGAAAAACTAATTTTATATAAACTAGGCATTCCATTTCTTCTCGTTGGAAATAAAACTGACAAATTACAATCAGTAAATCTCGATCAACTAAAGAAGGTTTTTCCTGAAATGATCTTCATTTCCGCATCAAGTGATAATAATATTGATCAACTTAAATATGCATTAAGTTACCTTGTGCGTAAAGATGATTTTAGAACTGGCGATACAATTATCACCAATATTCGGCACATCGAAAGCCTCACAAATACCCAGTCAGCACTTGATGATGTGATGAAAGGTGTTGACAATAATGCTACTGGAGATTTTCTGGCTATGGACATTAGACAAGCATTGCATCATCTTGGAGAGATTACAGGCCAGATTACTACAGATGATTTGCTGGAGAATATATTTAGTAAATTTTGTATCGGAAAGTAACCACCACAAAGTAAACAATCAATAAACGTACAAAAAACCACCTTTAAGCCTGTTTATTCAGGCTTTTTTAATGAGATATGATTACTGTTTATTTTGTGATATTTTGCGTTATTAGGTACAAATTTGTACCTTTATTGTACCTGAAAGAAACGAGGTGCAAAAATACCTCTTTTTTTGGGTGAAACGTGGCACTTAAATATACTTAATGACACTTAAAGCTATCTAATGAGTTCTAATTTACTGATAAAGCGTATTTGCAAGCATTGCAGAAAGGAATTTACAGCCAAAACCACTACAACTAAGTATTGTTCTCATAAATGTAATAGTGCTGATTACAAGAAAAAAAAGAGACTTGAAAAGGTTGAATACTCAAATAAAGAGACCATCAAAATAAAAACCGAACCTATTGAAAGGGTAAAGGCAAAAGAGTTTTTAACTGTAAAAGACGTTTCTATTTTGTTAGGATGTTCATTGCGCACGGCTTACAGATTTGTTAATAATGGCACAATAAACGC
>VAPL010537130.1_pt1 | contig 30269 bp, 19 predicted proteins | sample 3395061 | NCBI WGS metagenome assembly VAPL01 (sample SAMN08290444, study PRJNA428436) | hydrothermal vent metagenome | isolation source: Deep-sea hydrothermal vent chimney 2 | place: Pacific Ocean: Juan De Fuca Ridge | depth 2182 m m | reverse complement strand
TTAAAGTGATGGATAGATGATGAATATTAGTAGTGCCATTGTCAAAGTAAAACCCGAAAAAATGATATCGGTGCGCCAGGCATTAGCTAGCCAGCCTGGTGTTGAAATCCATATCGAAGACGAGCATGGAACGCTGATCGTTACCGTGGAGGATGATCAACTGGATATCTTGGTCACTACCATTTCAAATTTTCTACACATTGACGGCCTACTCTCTGTCACCCCAAGTTATCATTATTTTGAACAAAGCGACCCACAAACAGGAAGTGCTATATGACTTTTAGCAGACGAAATTTTATAAAAATGAATGCCGTTGCTGCCGCAGCCACCGCCGCTGGCTTAAAAGTTCCTTTGATCGACGACGCCCAAGCCAACCAAGAAACAGCCATCCGCTGGGATAAAGCACCTTGCCGATTTTGCGGTGTTGGGTGCGGGGTACTCATTGGTACCAAGGATCAGCGGATAGTCGCCACCCAAGCTGATCCCGAAGCGCCAGTCAATAAAGGTTTGCAATGCATTAAAGGTTATTTCTTATCAAAAATCATGTATGGTGCTGACCGACTCACCACACCTTTATTACGTAAGAAAAATGGACAATATGACAAAGAAGGCGAATTTACTCCAGTTTCCTGGCAAGAAGCCTTCGATATCATGGAAAAAAAATATAAATCCGCCTTGCAAGCGAAAGGCTCCGATTCCATCGGCATGTTTGGTTCTGGGCAATGGACAATATGGGAAGGATATGCCGCCGTTAAATTTATGAAAGCCGGCTTGCGCACCAATCATATTGATCCTAATGCACGTCATTGTATGGCATCAGCGGTAGCTGGTTTTATGCGCAGCTTTGGTATCGATGAACCCATGGGCTGTTACGATGACCTAGAACAAGCCGATGACTTTGTTTTATGGGGAGCTAATATGGCTGAAATGCACCCTATTCTTTGGTCACGAATCACTAATCGACGATTGAGTGCTGATCATGTTCAAGTGGCAGTACTGTCTACCTTCAAAAACCGTAATTTCGATCTGGCCGATCTCGGTATCGTTTTCTCACCTCAGTCCGATTTAGCGATACTCAATTACATCGCAAACTACATTATACAAAGTGGCAATGTCAATCAGTCGTTCATTAAAAATCATGTCAATTTCCGGCTTGGAAATGCTGACATTGGTTATGGCCTACGCGATGATCATCCCCTACAAAAAAATGCCAGCAATGCCGCTAACGCCGGTGGCTCAAAACCCATAAATTTCAATGAATTTAAAAATTTTGTAGAAGAATATACCCTGGATAAAGCACATGAAATTTCTACTGTACCAAAAAAAGAACTGGAAGCTTTAGCGAAAATGTACGCCGACCCGAAACGAAAAATCGTGTCATTATGGACCATGGGAGTCAATCAGCATACCCGTGGTAGCTGGGTGAACAATTTACTCTATAACATTCACCTATTGACAGGCAAAATTTCCGAACCCGGTAATGGCCCGTTTTCGCTCACCGGCCAGCCTTCCGCCTGCGGTACCGCACGTGAAGTCGGTACATTTTCCCATCGCCTACCGGCTGACATGGTCGTCAATAAAAAAGAACATCGTGATTTCGCTGAAGAAAAATGGAAAATTCCATCTGGTACCATTCCAGCAAAACCCGGTTATCATGCGGCGGAACAAAATCGCATGCTAAAAGATGAAAAGCTGAATGTCTATTGGGTCATGTGCAACAACAATATGCAAGCGGCTGCCAATTTAATGGAAGAATCTTATCCAGGATACCGCAACCCAAATAACTTTATTATCGTATCTGACGCCTATCCTACCGTAACCGCCATGGCGGCAGATCTTATTTTACCCACCGCCATGTGGGTAGAAAAAGAAGGAGCTTACGGTAATGCAGAACGACGCACCCAATTTTGGCGACAACAAGTAAAAGCACCCGCTGAATCTAAATCCGACTTATGGCAAATCATTGAATTCTCCAAACGCTTCACGACCAATGAAGTTTGGTCAGCGGAAGTCCTTGAAAAAAATCCAGCCTATAAGGGAAAAACCTTGTATGAAGTACTATATAAAAATGGCCAAGTAGACAAATACCCAAACACCGAACGACAAGCCGGTTACGATAATGATGAAGCCAAGCATTTTGGCTTTTATATCCAAAAAGGTTTATTTGAAGAATATGCCAGTTTTGGCCGTGGCAAAGGGCATGACTTAGCCAGCTTTGATACCTATCATCAAGTCAGAGGATTGCGTTGGCCAGTGGTCGATGGCAAAGAAACCCAATGGCGCTTTAGAGAGGGTTATGATCCATACGTTAAAGCCGGTGAGTCGGTACGTTTTTATGGAAAATCCGATGGTAAAGCCAATATTTTCGCACTACCCTACGAGCCTCCTCCCGAAATACCCGATGATGAGTTTGATATGTGGTTAGTGACAGGTCGAGTGTTAGAACACTGGCACTCGGGATCAATGACACGCCGCGTCCCCGAATTACATCGCGCTGTTCCCAATGCACAAATATATATGCACCCAGACGATGCTAAACGCAATGGTTTAAAACGCGGCATGGCTGCCAAGATACAATCTCGTCGCGGCGAAATCATTGCTCGCGTGGAAACCCGAGGACGCAACCGTCCACCTCAAGGTATGGTGTTTGTACCATGGTTTGATGAAAGTCGACTGATTAACAAATTGACACTCGATGCCACCTGTCCAATCTCCAAGCAAACGGATTATAAAAAATGCGCAGTCAAAGTTTCAAGAGCTTGATATGAATAAACACAGAAATGAACACGTATTGTGCAGCCCATCGATTCTAAATTAATTTAAACGTTTATCATGAGTTATTTAACATGAAAAAAAAATCAATCGTCATTATTCTAAGTGTCGTGGCTTTTGTATTAGCCATCGCGATACCTGATTATTTACCGAACGATACAACATTAGCAGAAAAAAATCAGTCAATTGGCACAGACGTTGTCATATATGAAATGAATAAAAGCGGGTTTACTTCGCTACGTGGTGATGCAAGTATTCCTGCAACAAACAAAGCGCCTGAGCTCTATAAGTGGAAACATGACGTCGGTTTAGTGGCAAGGAATTACATTACCCAACCACCGCTAATCCCTCATCCGATCAAGCGCTATAAGATCAATCAAAGACAAAATAAATGCCTAGTATGTCATGGCTGGAAAAATTATCGAGAATGGGGAGCAACAAAAATAAGTCTAACACATTTTCAAAACCGAGCTGGCAATGAATTATCGAAAGTATCACCGCTGCGTTATTTTTGCACACAGTGCCACGTGCCACAAAAAGATGCAAAGCCCTTGGTAAATAATATCTTTGAGCCCATTAATTTATTAAAACAAACCAAAGGATAAGTTATTAATTTTCACGCCTAAGTAGGATATTATCATGACTGATCATGAAAATCGAAAAACAGAAGCCGAGAATGTTACAAAGCAGAGAACAGCCAAAAAAATTTTTGGGTCATGGTTTATCTTGATGGGTTTTTTTGTCGGAGGTATTGTTTTCTGGGGCGGATTCAATACCGCCATGGAAGCCACTAACCAAGAAGCTTTTTGTATTTCCTGCCATGAAATGAAGGACAATGTCTATCAAGAGTATAAAGACAGCATCCACTATACTAATCGAACAGGCGTTCGTGCCACCTGCCCGGACTGCCATGTCCCCAAAGAGTGGACACATAAGTTTGTTAGAAAAATACAAGCCTCTCTTGAATTATTTCACAAATTCATGGGGACCGTCGATACGCCTGAAAAATTTGAGGCGCAGCGCTTAGTGATGGCAAAGCGTGTGTGGGCAACAATGAAAAAAACTGACTCACGGGAATGCCGAAACTGCCATTCTTTTGACTATATGGATTTTACTGAACAAGGACGACGTGCCATGCATAAACATGCCGATAGTCTTGATAATAATGCAACGTGTATTGATTGTCATAAAGGCATAGCACATTCTCTACCGATGAATTCACAAAATATTGATAGTTAGCAAACCTTATTGAAATCGCAATACCTGGGTTAACATAAACTAATCCGTGTTAACCAAAGTATCGATTTAATATTTTATTATCAGAATAAATAAGCAATATTATTTCCTGTCCTAAACAAATTTTTCTGCATCATCTATCCTACCCATTCCAATATTTTAATCACAAAACATAACACTCTCATATAAATTATTTTGATAAAAATAGTAAAAATTTATTATTGCATTAATTAAATATTTACTTGAAAAACATAAATCACTAAAAAAATTTCACTGGTATTATTTTTGCTATTTATTAATTTTAACTGTTCTAAAATTAAAGAGAGCTATCATGCAATACTTAAAATTATTTAATCTCTTGTTCATTTATTTTTTTTTCACACATTCTACCCATGCCGCTTCTGTACTTCCACTTAATTTAAGTGAGTTGTTACAAGATGCACAACATGTATTTGTTGGTACCTGCCTTACAAATAATACAGTAATGGATCCCTCAACACGTATGATGTCGACCTTCACAAGCTTTCAAGTCGATGATCCTTTAAAAGGCCAATTAGGTGATACCCACACCATTAAACAAATTGCTCAACGGGTTAACACCGATAAAATCACTATATTGATCCCCAATGTACCAACCTTCATTGTTGGCCAGCAATATGTTGTCTTTATCCCTAAGCCATCTAAACTTGGCTATTCCAGTCCCGTAGGGTTAGAACAAGGTGCCTTTGACATCATTCAGAAAAATCAACAAACCGTGGTCACTAACGGTAGAGATTTTGGAGACTTATTATCCGCCGCTAATCAATCTGCTGACAAAGATTTAGTACTGCAAGGTAAACCATCTTCTCCACGCCTTACCTTCAATCCCAACGCAAACCAAATAACCATGCCACTGACTAACTTTATCGAAGTTGTGAAGAACATGGAGGGTAAGCAATGAATAAAAAAATTATCTTTCCTATATTGTTAACATTCCTATGCATACCTTATTTTGTCTTAGCCGGCGGACCCTTAACTCTTATCAACAATCAGCCTGTCACTTACCCAAATGATGGACAACCCATCAACCTAAATTATGATCAAGGCACCCTAGGGAGTCGCAGCAAAGAAACAGCCGACGGTATCGTCAATCAAGCCATCGGGCTGTGGAACGATGTACCCACTGCCACGATACAGCTTCTTCAAAAAAATGACATTCCTACCAATGTTACCCAAAATAATTTTAATAATTATCTTGGCAGATATTCTGATGGTCTCAATCCGATCATTTACGATAGCGATGGAACGATTATTGATGCCTTATTTGGCACTGGAGCGCGAAAATCTGTCTTAGGATTTGCAGGCTCAGCGTATAAATCAAGCACAGGATCATTTACTGAAGGTCAAGCGATTATTAATGGGTTTATCACTATTTCAAATAGTCGAATGACGGTCGTGCTTGCTCATGAAATTGGCCATATGATTGGTCTGGATCACTCACAACTGGATGGCACTCAAGGTTTAACTTCAGAAAATTATGCACTAATGTACCCAATTGCTTATCGCAATAGTATTTCTTTACATGAAGATGAAATTTCTACCGTCAGTGAACTTTACCCGGAAATTAATATTAGTAACCAATTTGCAACACTCTCTGGTAATTTTCTCACCCTATCAAACCAAGCCATACTCGGTGCTAATATTTGGGTGAAAGAGTTTAACACGGGCAAAGTCTATAGCAAAGTTTCTGATTATCTTAAACAAAAAAACGGTTACTTTCAGTTTTTGTTGCCCACCGGTCAATACAGTCTGCATGCAGAGTCCATTCAATCTAATTTTTCGGGTGGCTCTAGAGTCGGACCTTATGCTAACTCCAGCAGCGCTAGCTCTTTTCAAGCACCGCACCCCATCACTCCAGTAAGTTTTAACGAAACCAATAACACTGCCCCTCAGTTATTTTCACTGCAAGCAGGCTGTGAAATTGATGTTAGCTTTCATATTGATGGCAGTGGTTTTATTAATAAAAATGGATGTGTAATAAATAACAATAAGGCTCCCATCGCTAAAGAGGGTACATTTACTATTCCTCAAGACTTAATATTTACTGAAACTTTAATCGCAACGGATTCGGATAATGACACACTTAATTATCTTATCGTCAATCAACCAAACCAAGGTAATGTCGTCATAACGAATAACACCAGCGGTGAGTTTACTTATACGCCAAATTTAAATACAAGCGGTACGGATTATTTTTCATTCCAGGCCGATGATGGCAAGCTGCTTTCTAACAAAGCAACCATCACCATCGTCATTAAAACCAACAATCAATCGCCAACGATTTCTAGCATTGATGCAACGCCTGCTATTATAAATAGTCAACAGACCAGTCAACTCTTGGTCAATGCACTAGATCCTGACAATGGCCCAACCACTTTATCATACCGTTGGACAATCAAGGATAGTGAAGGCACACTCAGTTCTTTCACTATCAAAAATCCTATTTATACGGCACCAATAGTCGCAGAAACAACCACATTTAATATACAAATTGAAGTTTTTGATGGACAGGCAAGCACGACCCAATACGTAGCAATCACAGTCACAAAAGATGAAGCCCCATCAAGCGTATTATTTAACACAAACTTTAACAATGGGAGCTTAAAAAACTGGTCTATTGTTGATCAGGGCTATTCATCCGGCCCTTCCAAATGGACAGTCAAAGAGGGGATGGCCTACCAAAGCAGTAATATTTACCGATTTAATCCACCGGCTTATCTCGGCACCTATCTGCTTTATGATAACGGGAATCAGTGGACTAACTACCAATTAAGCTTAACCATGAAGTCACAGGATGATGATTTTATGGGGGTGATGTTCCGGGTTCAAGATAATCAGAACTATTATCGTTTTGCCTGGGACAAACAACGCAATATACGCCGTATCACCAAGCATCAAAATGGAGTGGTCACCATCCTCGCCGAAGATACGGTGCCTTATGTCATCAATCAGCTTTACAAACTCAGGGTACAAGCCTCCGGTTCATCAATGGAAATATTTATCGATGGTCAATCGATTTTCACAGCCATTGATGATAGCTTTACTTCCGGTTCTATCGCTTTGTATCAATGGGGTAATAAAGGAGGTTATTTTGATAACGTAGAAGTGATCCGTACAGATAAATCATCATCGGATAATATCGCACCGATCATTGATTCCGTTATCGCCTCCCCCAATAACATTACCCGTGGACAAACGAGCTTGTTGTCGGTGATCGCATCTGACCCGGATAATCAACCCTCTCCTTTAACTTACACATGGCACACCAACGCCGGTGAAGGTCGGCTAAGCAGTGTAACATCTGAAAATCCCACATACACCCCTCCCGCCGTCACGTCAAGCCGAACCTTTATTTTAACCGTGGATGTATCTGATGGCATGTATACTACGTCGCAATCCGTATCCATTACCGTCACTCCTGCAACCAACAATCTTCTATTGTTAAAGGAAACCTTTAATGATAACAATTTAGATGACTGGTCAATTTTTGACAATGGCCGTAGGTCCGCACCATCGGTATGGACAGTCAAAGAAGGGATGGCCTATCAAAGCAGTAATATTCATCAGTTTAATGGCACCGCTTATTCAGGCACCTATCTGCTTTATGATAACGGGAGCCAATGGAGCGACTACCAATTAAACTTATCCATGAAATCGCAGGACAATGATTTTATAGGAGTGATGTTTCGGGTTCAAGATGACCGAAACTATTACCGCTTTGCTTGGGACAATGAACGTAATATACGTCGTATCACCAAGCATCAAAATGGGGTGGTCACCATCCTCGCCGAAGACAAGGTTCCCTATATCATCAATCGGCTTTACAAACTCAGGGTACAAGCCTCAGGTTCATCAATGGAAATATTTATCGATGGTCAATCGATTTTCACAGCAACCGATAATCGCTTTGCTTCTGGGTCTATCGCTTTGTATCAGTGGGGAAACCAAGGAGGTTATTTTGACAACGTAGAAGTGATTGCTCAATAAGTCCCATTTTATTAAAAAAAGAGAGCGACAAATCTTGTCGCTCTCTTAAATTGACAACATTCCTAATAAGTAATCATAGGAAAAGACGCCTGATTAAAACGAGCAATGAACACATCTTTGCCAAACCCTGTCACGGCAGGAAGTACTAGACCATCTCCTGCCTCCAATCTATTTTCATACATTCCTGCCAAATAAATGCGGCCGGCACCATCGACGACGGCGGCGATCCCTAGGCCTTGATTGTCATCCAAACTATAGGTCCAAGTATATTGACCATCGGCAGAAAATTTAGAGATAAACATACCTCCTGTTTGAAAATCCTGCCCACCTTCTGCATCGAAGTTGACAATACCTCGAAATGTACCTGGTATATACACATTCCCCAAGCCATCGACCGCATAGCGGACCTGATAATCAGGTGCATGAGCACTGCCCATACCGCTATTCGTTTGCAGTGGTGCCCCAGCAACTAAGCGGGGTGTCGCCCAAACATGATTGCCTAACGAATCATATTTATCTAAAAATACCCCATGCGCCCCATGTGAAACTAAATAAAAATGGCCATGAGCATCCGCCTTCACGGTGGCATTTTGATGATTTGGCAAATACTCACCCCATTGTAAATCACCATCAACGGTATATTTCACCATAAAAGCACCGACACCTTTGTCGGCGGTATCGGGACTCGTCAATAGACCATCAAATACTACCGAACCAAACGTGTCTCCAGAGACAACAAAACCATTGTTAGATACGGCGAGTACAGCCGTTAATCGCCCGATCCCGGTCTCATCACCAATTTGCTTACTCCATTGATAATCTCCTTCGGCATTTAATTTAACAACATATAGGCCCGTATTTACATGAATATCTTGTTGTTCCGTTGGATTAAGATCAACCCCGTAGGTTTCCCAACGATTACGTACATAAAGTGCAGCAAACAGATTTCCTTGTACATCGACATCAATTGACTTAGCGAATACACGATTATACTTACCTGCAAACCGATCCAATCTCAACAATGTGCCTTCGGGTGAATATTTGGCAACAAAGGCTTTCGGCAAATACGTTTTATTGTTAAACAAGACCTGCTCTTCACTCGGATCAAAATCATAAATTGCTGTCCAGCCAATCACCGTACCAGAAACATAAATGTCTCCCGCATTATCCACAACCAACCCAGTCACCATAATTCCTAGACGATTCGGATTTATTGGACTAATATTAATCGTCCATTGATGCTCTCCAGTATCAGACAGTTTTTGCAAATAGACGCCGTATTTATAAGACTCAATCGTTTCAACTTGATTAAAGCTGGCAGAATCACTCGCAGAATAACCCACCGAATAATAATTATTGTTCGCATCCGTCGCGGCGGTAATTACTTTCTCTTCATGTGGGCCACCAAAACTCGATAACTGATCCAATTCAGCCATTTCTGTTGGTATTGACGTCACACGTTCCGGCCAAGCATTGCCTGAATCTAGAATCACATATTGTGATTCATTACCCTTAACTGCGAGGGCTAAAATATGCCCTTGCTGAGTCACATGGTAAGCATCCGCAATCACCCAGTCACTTATCATCACATCATTTAAATCGAGCATTTGACCATTAGACCAGATAAATGCATGGCTCTTATTATTATCTGTCATCGAATAACCAACCACTTCACCCGCATTGTTGATGGAGCGCGCCACACTCGCATTGCCACCTAAAGTGCCTAAATTTTGCATAACACCATTTTGCCACATGAATGCATGTTTATGCTGATTGTTTGTATAGGAATAGCCAACAATACGCGTATTCTCACCATCATCAATCGCCAAACCTTTGCTCGTTGTTCCCCCGAGCGTGCCTATGTTTACTATGCCATTCGCTTCGGACCAAATAAAAGCACGAGGTTGGCTACTATTGTCAAAATCGGCGAACCCTGTCGCAATATTATTTTCATTAATCGCGATGGCTGCGCTCGGATAGGCAGCGTCACCAATAAGCTCTGTTTTGCCACTGGCGTAACGAATGAAAGACTGGAGTGTATAACTTAGATTATCAATTCCAGAACCCACCACATTCTCTCTTTCATTGATACTCATGACTATTGACTGGCTATTTCCATAATACCAAGATAATGGCTGTGCCGCTTGTTCAATCCAGGTGTAGGCTCTTTCGAAATAACGATTAAATGGATTTAAATTATCATTCGACGACCCAACAACAACTCCTTTATTATTGATGCTCGCCGCCCGACTCGTGCAGAGAGTAACACTTTCTGCACAACCCGCAACACCCAGATCAACCAATACGCCATCAACCCACTGGGCGGCCGTTTTCCCAATGGTTAAGCCAACCACATCACCATAATCATTCATGGATGGAAATTCAGTATAGAAATACCCATAAGGATGATAACCATGATAACCTGCCCCACCACCGACGCCGAGGGAACTCACAACTAAAGCGTTCGGAGCAACATTATTTTTTACTATATATTGATCAGAGTCCGCTAGCCCATGCTGCGGCAAAATACTCGCAGCGATAACAATATATTTGAGCTGTTTCAAAAACATTTTTTCACTCTTCCTTATCTCATTTTTTACAATTAAACCTAGAACTCGATACGCCTATGCATCGACACATTCCATCTCGACAAAGCAAACGCAAGCGTAGACATAATCCATCACGTTTGACTAAAGCCTGATGGAGGACGATTTTTATGTGTTATCGTTCAACAAGGTTCACGGCCATTTTTTTTATATATTTAATTTTATAAAAAAATAAATAAGGAAAGTCGTTTCTTGAAAATATTAAAAGCGAGGCAATAAAATTTTAGTTTGATTGGAATCAATTATTTATATTTAAAGCAGAATTAAATTAGCCAATCAGTTCGCATTTATGAATACCAGTGATATCCACGCTAGGCACGTATTTAAACAATATGACATACTCAAAGCAAAGCATTATCAGAAATATTTTAACGTACTGCATGAACAAAAATATGAATACCATACCTTAACATTAAGGAAAATATTAGGATAACAAACCTGGCGGCCACCGCGCTAACAACACATACCGCCCCCTTAAAATATTCCAGCGATCAATGTGAGTCGTTTGCCTAGATTATTTATTCACAGGAATGGGTTTCGCCTTTAGAATTACGCCTTGGTAAGCCTCCTAATAATGACTATCCCTGATCGATTTTTTATCTCTCTCAGGGACACATTCCCTCAAATATTTCTACCCTTTTTAACCACCGGCTCACGTTCACACTGGCGACAAGTATGGATGTTTATTAAATAGACCCTCAGTCAATCAAATAGGCTAATTTTAGCGCACTCCAGGGCTCGCTTTTATTTGCATCCCCTTTGTAAGAGTGATTTAATACCAAGCGCTAAATGGATACCTTCGTATTAATATTAATCATCAATGTATCTAAGGAAAGGGTACGATTTATGTTTCGAAAATTTTTTGTTGCTATACTGCTTGCTCTCAGTACAACTTATGGATTTGCACAACAGCGAGTCTACGAAGGATGTTATCTACCAATATCTGGCTCGGTGATGACTAAGACTACCAGCGATACAACCCAACAAGGTGTTTTTTCAATGACTCTTAAACGAAAAAACTGGAAAAATCTTATTCGATCTGAGAAATCACGTATTCACCGCAAGTTACGCCTCAAGGGTGTGCTCACTGGGAAATTCACCAGTCAAACATCAAACGGCCCACTGGTACGTCATGTACTCACACCAAACACGCGTAAAGGTATGATTATCACTCAGGACGACTACCTCATCCCCGAAACATTCGATTGTTTTGATAGCTCAGGAAAACCTCAGATTATCACCGGTAAGGAAATCATTAACCCTCTCATGGGAACAGAAATTTATGCCGGTTTGATTTCAGAAAAATCTCAATTAGTCGTACATGGAACAGTCAATACCTGTCCGAATGACCAAGATTATTTAAAAAACGACTTTACTGTATTGCCTGAAGGACAACTCTGTTTCAGTCCTACCGACTAATTCCCACAACCCAGGCCACTCTAGTCAGTCATATCATCTTGGCTAGGGTGGACATAATATTCTAGTGAGCTAAAGCCATGAAACATGCTAAAAAAATCTATGGTATTTTTTTACTAAAAAGAAAACATCGACTCATTAAAAGGATTGATAAAAATCTACCTGCCCCAAGTATCCATGGACACAAGCATTGGGATTCGAGTTACTTAATCATGGACTATCTTAATCATCACTCACCACATAAAAAATCCAGAATCATGGAAATTGGTTGCGGTTGGGGTTTACTGAGCACATATTGTGCTTCTCGATTTAACGCAAAAGTGACCGCGCTCGATGCCGATGAGAATATACTCCCTTACCTTAAAATCCATGCGAGGCTAAACGATGTCAAGATTAAAGTAAAAATTAAACGATTTGAAAAAATCTCAAGCGCTGAACTAAAAAATCAGCAGCTGATTCTAGGATCAGATATTTGTTTTTGGAACGAACTTGTTGACCCACTTTATCAGTTAATTTCCAATTCGTTAAAAACAGGCAACCAGAAAATCATCATCGCTGACCCTGGCAGACCTCCTTTTTTAAAATTGGCTAAACGTTGCCAGAAAAAATTCAAAACAAAAGTCATCGATTGGGAAACATTTTATCCAAAACATGTGCATGGTTCATTGCTCATCGTAAAATAGCCATCATTAAAAATCGGTGGCAATCAGCGTGGGTAACTCAATGCGAAATTGGGTTTGTTTATCCATTTCACTTTCTGCATTAATTTCTCCCCCATGAGCGATAATAATTTTATGGCAAAGGCTCAATCCTAAGCCATAACCTCCGGTCTGAGTATTTCGAGACTTATCCAATCGATAAAAAGGATCGAAAACACGAGTTAAATCCGCCTCGGGAATACCCTCTCCATAATCTTTTATTGTTATTATGATGTTTTTTTGTTGATTACTTACTGCAATTTCTACTGGTCTTGACTGATGTTTTGAATACTTAATCGCATTATCTAAAAGATTACGCAACACGATTTTCAATCGATCATAATCCGCATAGACTGGTACTGCTTGTAACTTAACGAAAATAACGCCAGGATTACTGTTTTCATAACAACCAATAATTTCACTAATCATATCATTAAGCAAGAACGTAGTTTTTTTTAATTGATTATTATTATTTGAGAATCGAGCTGATTCTAAAAGCTCTGAAATCATTGCCTCCATTTCTCGAACATCCTCTTGTATACTTTCTTTTACCTCCAGATTATCAATAAACTCCATCGCTAGCTTCATGCGAGTTAATGGTGATCTAAGTTCATGGCTAACATCTAATAGCAACTGTTCCTTATTTTTCATCATAGAATCAATTTGCGTAGCCATTTGATTAAATGCCTCGGCTAATTCGCCTATTTCGTCATGTTTTCTGATAGGAACTTTCACCTTAAAGTTTCCCTTTGATACTTCAGCCACCCCCGTGCTTAACCAGCGTATGGGCCTGAATAACCACCGTACTAAAAAATAACTAAACGCAATGACAATAATAACGCTTAATATAAGCATGGATAAAAATTGAATTTTATTTTCGGTAAATCGTTTGTGATTGATGACAAAATGATATTCATAGGGATTTTTCTTGATAATAGCAAATGAATAACCTCGATAGTGGCCGATACGGAAATTTTCAGCCTGGGTCGATGGGTGCATATATGCTAAGAATTTTTTTGGTATATCATAATTATTACTTTGCCAAATTTTTTTTTGCGATTTTATTTGGATGGATAAACCTAAGGCTATCGCTAATTCATTAGCTTTTTGAAAATCGGCTGGATCGCCGATTTCTTGTATTAAATAATTGGAATATTGCTGTAAATTATCGGCTATTTTTTGATGAATGAATCGTTTCGGATCACTTAAATAATCGGCTGAAAAGGTGACTAAGATGGCGAGTAAAATAGCCGTTACCAAAAAAACTAACAAGAGTTTTAAAAAAATTGAACGTCGCAGTGAAGATTTCCAGCGATTAAAAATCATGATTTAATTTACCAATAAATTGATACCCTCGCCCCCAAATGGTTTTGATAAACTTCGGATGTTTTGCATCATCTTGCAGTTTAGTTCGTAATCGCGAGACGGCCACATCAATGGATCGATTAAATGCATTCCAGTCAACCCCACGGGTTTCATCCATGATATTACCTCGACTAATGACACGTGCGGGGTAGCTCATTAATAGGTGTAAAATTTCGAATTCCATCGTGGTCAATTGCAAGTCGACTTGACCGAGCGTAGCACTCATATATTGAACATTGACCACTAGCTCGCCCGAGATGATTTGGTTAGGTGGTTTACTTGGTATCACCGCTTGGTAACGTCGTAGCACAGTTTGAATTCGAGCTAATAATTCACGAGGCTCAAATGGTTTTGGTAAATAATCATCGGCACCCAACTCTAAACCAACAATACGGTCCATGGTTTCACCACGGGCAGTCAACATAATAACAGGGGTGCTTTTTAATTTTCGAATGGCCTTAAGCGTTTCAAAACCATCCATTTCGGGTAACATCACATCTAAGATAATCAAATCAATGTTGTTGATTTCAAGCACAGAAAAACCTTTACTCGGTGCATTGGCAGTGAAAATTCTAAAATCGTATTGACTGAGATAACAGTTGAGCAAAGTACACAATTTAACATCATCATCAATGATTAAAAGTTGTTTATTTGCCATATTTATTCAGCCGCCATAGAAATCAAATAATAGAGGAATGGGCACTGTTGTACCAACAGTGCCCATCGATAATGTACTACGGTTCTATATTTCGTGGTTGACCTAAATTACTAGTTTTTGTTATTAACTTTCATTATGTTGGTGGTATTTTCTAAATTTTTCAAGTTTTTTCGTTAACTTCTGTTTTTGCTCATCAGTGAGTGAAGCATGAAACTCAACAAGTTTACTAATCACCCCTGGGGCGACTTCATCCACTCGCGTTTGATGTTGCTTGAGCATATCCATCAATAACGATGGATTAATTTTCGACTTTGGTATTTCTGTCAATAAGGTGTCCATCATTTGAGTTTTACTGTGATAATGTTTTTTGTAATTTGTCATGATTTCAGTTTTGATCGCCTCCAGTTTGACTTTTTGTTGTTCATTCAAATCCAGTTTTTTACTCACTTTGTGTACAATCCACTCGGCTTTGTCTTCGGGATCCTGGTGATGGCGACCACAACCACTTAATACCAGGGCCGTGAGACTGGCAATGATGGTAAAGGGAATTAACAATTTACGTAGCTTCATGACGGTTTCCTCTATTTTTCTATGAATCAAAATTAATGCACTCTCAACACGAAACCTATCATAGAAAAATTCAGACTTTAAATCTTTTCAGAAAAGTTAAAAATTGTTACCAATTGTTAATGAAGGTGGTCAAAGGTTATCATAGGGAAATCAAATCGTTGATGTTTTATGCTCAGCATGAAAAATAATAGCAAGCAAAGAAAGGGAAACATTATGAATGTTGCTTATTTAGAAGATGGAAGCTTAGGCTTTCGTGATGATTATCCCAAACCTCACCCCGGCTCAGGAGAGGTATTGTTGCAAATAAGATTGGCCAGTATTTGCGGCACGGATATCGCGCTGGTTAATGGGTATGCCGCTTTTACCGGTGTCCCAGGGCATGAATTTGTCGCGCAGGTCATTGGTGCTGGACAGCAGGTTGATGAAACATGGTTAGGACAGCGTGTGGTCGCGGAAATCAACCAATGGTGTGGGAAGTGTGAATTTTGTCTCGATTCGATTTATAGCCACTGCACTCAGCGGCAAGTGATTGGTATACGAGATCATCAAGGAGCATTTGCGCAGTATTTAGTCGTAAAAGCCAATACCTTGCATCGCTTACCCGACCACATAACGGATCAACAAGCGGTGCTTATTGAGCCATTAGCCGCCGCCTTTCGCATTGTCGAACAGATAAAACATCTCTCTTATCATCGTGTTTTGTTAATTGGAGCAGGGCGCTTAGGCCAGCTCATTGCTCGGGTCATGGCATTACAAAGCGTGGAGTTATTTGTGTTAACTCGCCATCAAAAGCAACGCCGATTATTGCAAGAATTACCATTGTCTTGTGTCGATGAAGCACAAGTGCAAACCCGATCTATGGATATTGTCATCGAAGCCAGTGGCCAGGCATCTGGCTTCGAATTGGCGCTTAAAGCGATTCGCCCCAGCGGGGTTTGTGTGTTAAAAAGCACCTACGCACACGGCCAACAGATTAATCTTGCAGAACTGGTAATTCATGAAATACAAATATGGGGCTCGCGTTGTGGTCCCTTTTCAGCGGCGATTTCTGCGTTAAATCACGGTGAAGTTGCTGTGGAATCACTCATCGAGGCCATTTATCCTTTGTCAGATATCAATGCCGCGTTTGAAAAATTGCGAGAACCCGCGTGCATGAAAGTATTGTTATGCCCTTAACATGAGTGAGCAAAGGACTACACTCATACATTAACCACTCGGCTTGATATCACATCACAAAGCCGGTAAAGTTTGGCAAAGTACGCTTGAGTTTCACCCTTGATATGAGGAATCACTTTTTGTAACTCCACTTTGCATGGAGGCAGCATTTTTATTGTTTCAGCCGTTAATTTTCCATTATTGAAAATAAATTCATTGATACAATCACAAACCAACCGATTGGTTTCTTTTAAAGCAATGCCATTGATGTTCAATTCAGTGGCTTCTGTTGGGAAGGTATTCTGTAGTTCACTCCACATTTGTTTGATATCATTCATTGTCAATTCCCGATCGTCATCCTCAGACCTATCGTAATAAATTTCGCTTTGCGCTGCCCATCCTGATTTCGATGGAATACTCACTTCCAGAGTAAAGTCCATAATAACAAGACAACCCTCGATTGCCTAGGTCTCACCTCATACAATGTTTGGCCTTGATGCAAGAGCTTCCCTAACTCAATTGACCATTATGAAAAACCAATGAAGCACTCACCTGCTCATCATATATCTCAAATTGTAACCGCGTTAAAGCTGCATGAGGAATCTGAATAGCAAACAAACGCTCTATCGGCAAGCCTAGCACCTGTTTCACTATCATACGTATCACACCCGCATGGCAAATCACTAACACATGCTGGTGATGATGCTTCGCAATCAAGGCTTGTAATACATTATCGATACGCCGCTCAAAATCCAGCAGCGGCTCTGCACCGGGAGGCGTATAAAGCACAGGATCTTGCCAAAAGTTATACAATGCTTGAGTATGGGTCCGTTCGATATCTTGGGCGGTACGACCTTCCCATTCACCAAAACTCATCTCCTTCAATAATGGATCAAAATTTAGCGGAAGCAAGGTTTTTTGTACCAACTCATTCGCAAACTCACTGCAGCGTCGTAGCGGTGAGCTCAGTATATGATCCCAACCAGAGAACACACCAACCGCTTGCCGCATTTGCCGCCATCCTTTTTCGGTTAACGGGTCATCCTGTTGTCCACGGTAACATTCACCGCCCATCGGTTCGCCATGACGTAACAAATCCAGCCATACTGTTGCCTGGTGAGCCATGAAATCTCCTTTTGTAATAATTCACTCTCTCCAATACAATAAAAATAACACGGAAGGATCAAGCAAAAATTGAAGTTTCGTTACCGGCGGCCGACAAGTAACGAATCATTGAGTATACACAGCTCACAATCATCGGGATGATTGACCTCATTAGTTTTAATCAGGTCACTTCATGTCAGCCTTTTAGATTTAGATAAAAACTTTGACTGACTATGCTAAAAAAAATTAGTTACATTGGCTTATTTATCACAGGGTTATCAATGCCTTTACCATTGTTTGCACTCGCCTTAGGGGCGATTGATGCCCACCAAACTTCATTATTTTCGCGCTTTGCAGGAAACATACCTATTACAGGAGCAAAGGCTAACTTACTCAGCTCACAGACCACTATCCGTATCATCGCCGCAAAAGAGTACGTCGATAACAGCATGCAACAATCTGTCAAACGATTAAACGCCCGTTTAGTGCAAAATAAACAAGGCCAACCGAGTATTAAAATTTTTTCCAATCAGCCTATCAACGACTCGATACTTGAGTTTTCGCTAAATTTTACTTGGGAAGGTGGACGAACCTCAAGACACTATATTGTCTTATTGGACCCACCTAGCAAACCAACCAACCTGCCCGCAGGTCATCAAGTAAGCCATCAACCAACAGTAAATCAGCTGTTTGAAGCTCGGCAACGACACGCCACAGCAAGCTCCATCGTTAAAGTAAAAGTGACTGATTCGCCATTCTCTCAATCATTGAAAGCAGAGAAATTTCGTACCGATGCGCAAGGCAAAATCACTTATGGACCCACCGATCGAACAGACACTTTATCAAAAATTACCAAACGAATCCGCCCGAAAAATACCTCCTCTGCGCAGATAATGTACGTGTTATTTAAAGAAAATCCAGAATCATTCAGTGGAAATAATATAAACCGCCTCAAAGCAGGATACACCTTAACCATTGAAAACCCAGATGCCATAACGGCCATATCAACCCAAGCAGCTAAACGCTTTTTATTCCCGGAAAGATATGCGACAGACGAGTCTTCCGCTGCCGAAGCACCGAAAACAGTGGCCTCAGCCACCGACGAACAACGTCAAATTGAAAAACAATGGTTAGAATTCAGCCAGCTGAAAGACGCAGTAACTGACGCAATGAGTGAACAACAAGCAAGCGAGCAGGAAAATGATCGTATAAAACAAAAAATCGCTTCATTGGAAGCGCTGCTTCCAGAATTGAGTGCTCAGTTAGAAGATAAAAATACCTTGTTAGAGCAACTAAAAACACACTCGCCAAAATCAACACTTTAATATTAGATCTTGGATAACCTAGCAGAGCGTCTCAACCTAGACAAATCCGCCGCGGCCTACCAAATTTAGGTTGCCCAATGTTGACTTCCCTACCATTCTTTTACTAAATTATCCGTGAGTGATCTACAATCAACCGATCCTCACGGATAAGTTTACCCCCCGAAAGATCAAAAAAAACAATTCTTCAACCTCCCACTATTCCATGTATCACTCACTAGTGTAGAATACCTGTGCTAAATCAACGGGGTGACAAACGACAGCATGGATATTCCTGGATACCGCATTATACGTAAGGTGGGGCATGGCGCAACAGCGTATGTGTATGTCGCTGTCCAAGAATCATTAGATCGCAAAGTCGCCTTGAAAATTCTAACACCCGCGCTTGCCTCAGACCCCGAATATAGTAAACGATTCCTGAAGGAAGGCCGCATTATTGCGACACTGCCAACCCACCCTCACTTGGTCACCATTCATGATGTTGGCAACCACGAAGGCCAGTATTACATGGCCATGGAGTATCTGGCAGGCGGCACGCTTACCGATATCATTAAAAAAGGTTTAACGCTTAAGTTCTCTTTAAAAATTTTAGAGCAAATCGCTACCTCACTGGCCCACATCCATAAACATCACGTTATCCATCGGGATATCAAACCCGGCAATATCATGTTTCGTGATGAAGATACCGCCGTATTATCTGATTTTGGTATTGCAAAACAAACCGATAGCACCGCTGCTGAGGCAACCGCCTTGGGCACCACAATTGGCACACCGTATTATATGAGCCCAGAACAAGTGGAAGGCAAACGACCCAGCGAACAGTCAGACTTATATAGCTTGGGCGTTGTTCTCTATGAAATGCTAACCGGCCAAAAGCCTTATGACGGCGAAAATGTCTTTGCTATTCTCTGGAAACATCAACAAGAACCGATTCCCCAATTACCTGAAAAATATGCGCAGCTCCAACCCTTACTGGAACGTTTATTAGCCAAAGCGCCCATGGATCGCTACCCCAGCGCTACCGACCTGATCAAAACAATCAGGAATATTGCAGCAATAATCGACGAAGATACCCTAAATATTTCGACAGATGATCTGTTTAAATGGGAACGTCCTCATGAAACCGTTGTTATTAAACAAAAAGTTGAATGGCCTAAATGGACTGGTGGCATTTTGATCGGCGGCTTAACCTCTATCTTAGTTTATTTGGCAATACCCCACCCCACCCCACGAGACCCCCCGCCGCTCGATCTAGGTGTACAAATACTCCCCCCACCCAAACAATTTAATACGCAACTTTCTAAAGCAGAAAATGATAAAGTAGGCCGCCTCGTTGAGGCTGGATTTGCGCATTTAGAACTCGGTCGTTTAGTTGAACCGGCGGGTAGCAATGCCTATGATGCATTTCAGCGAATATTGGAAATTGACCCCAGCAATCCATCCGCAAAAGGTGGAATACTGAAAATTGCACAAATATATTCAAAAAAAGCCAAACAACGATTGGCAGAAGGTAATATAAATAGTAGCCTATCCCTAATAGAGACTGGCTTACAAGTGTCACCGGATAATGACGAATTATTGACACTGCTGGAAGAGTTGAGTAGTAAAGTACCTGATTAGAAAAATTAAAGTTTCAGTGAGTTGGTAGTTTTTTATAGCAATAGTAGTTATCGATAGAGAGAAATTTAGCATTTGGTATCACCAATGCGTTGAAAAGCAATGTTTTTTGATCGCTGCAATACTCGTGAGCATTGTTAACTCAAGAAAATTGCTGCAGGATCAAGGCGCTAATAAAATCAAATGTTTACTTAGCTCATATCGATAGTTATAAAAAAAATAAATAATCAGTTGGCGACAAAGTACAAGTGATAGTTATTGATGAATAGATTTGAGGCATGTTTAAAGTGCGTAGCAGACTATCTGCGACTCGCCAAACATCAAAACCCAAAAACTCATCCAATTGCCTAGCTTAATCTGTACCAACATTGATTAAAAGTAGGACGCAGTCATGCCATGGAAAGCATAGACAACAGAGGGAATCTCTGCCAAACAGCCCAACATTTAGCAACGGCTATTCGCAACAATAGCCTTGATATGGTAATGGTTGTTATGCAAACACCTGTCATGCTGCTACCACTCATTTTTCTACATCATCTGAGTTCTTTGTACCACAAAAAAATGCAGTGCAATGCATTGTCAATGATTACGTGGATACCGACAGAACCCGCTGGCACTTGGCTTCACGACTCCGATAACTAGCAACAATTAACCAGTAATAAACTTAGCGCCAATCTATCCGGGCATAAGATGGAACGATGGGGATATTCATACCTGTCGATTGTTCTGACCATTAAAACGAAGTGAGAGTATCAATGCGTTATCGTTTACCCTTACCCATACTTATTATTTTATTGCTATTGTTAACCGCCTGTGACAATTCAAAACCACAGGAAGCAATAGATATCGATAACGATCGCTTTGCTCAACCTGCGGCCAGAATCAATCATGACCCAGCGCCCATCAACAATGATGAAGTTCTGGATGGCACACGCATTTCAGACACAACTATGGATGACAAACTGAAAAGTTGCCTGCAAACCAACAACAAAACATGGGTGCATGAAGTCAGTTTTATCCAATGCAACGGGCGGGGAATCACTGACCTAAACGGTATTAGCGTATTTACAGAATTGCAAGGTCTTGACCTGGACAATAACTCGATAACAGACCTATCGCCACTCAATGGGCTAAGCAAACTCTCTTATTTGAGTTTATCACATAACCAATTAACCAACTTGGGCGAACTCAACTTACCCACGTTGCGCTATCTCGATCTATCGAATAACTCACTCACCAACCTCAGCGGCATTGAAAATTCAAGTTTGCTTAACCGGCTTTTTATGTCCCACAATGAAATTATCGACCTCAGCTTGTTAAGCACACTCAATCAACTTTACGAACTCCACGTCGCCAATAATCAACTTAGTACATTAAATGGCCTTCCTGCAGGCAACGTATTACAACACTTATCTACAGAACACAATAATATCAGTGATATTACTGCATTAAACCAACTGAGCGAACCTGCCAGACTCTATTTGCAACACAATCGCATCGCCGACCTAAATGCACTAAAAAGCTTCACAACGCTGAGTATTCTACGCCTTGATAACAATGACATTAGCGATTTACTTCCACTCGAAAATCATGTTGATCTAAAAGTATTGTACGCACAAAACAATCGCATCACATCAACCAATGGCTTAACCGACAAAACGGCACTTAGCCGAGTTCGCCTAGCCAATAACCTGATTAATGATATTTCTCAATTAAGCAACAACACCTCGCTGACAAATTTAGATTTGACCGATAACCAAATCCCAGATATTAACGCGTTAAACAATTTATCCGCCATGGAAAGACTTGATATTAGCCAAAACTATGTGGCAGATATCAAGGCGTTGGCTAATATGGTGAATTTAACCTATTTAGATGCTGCAAATAATAATATTAAAGATATTCAGCCACTGGCGAATCTTAATCAATTAAATCACATCAATCTTACCGACAACCAGCTAAAAGACATTGCCGCCTTATCAGGCCTGACATTATTAACCGAATTAAATCTAGCCAGCAATCCCATTATCAATTTCACACCCATCAGCCAGCAAGCAACAATTACCCGCTTAAACCTTGACAATACTGGGTTATCCCAACTGGATGATATTATCGGGCTCAATAAGCTCACTGACCTCAGCCTTGCCCAAAACGATATCAGCAACATTAGTCAATTGGATCAATTTGCGTCGCTCGCTACCTTAAATTTACACTCAACACTGATTAAGAATATTGATGTATTAGAAAATTTACCGCAGCTAAGTAATGTTAATCTCGCGAACACTAACATTCTAAACTTAGCCCCATTAACAACACTCAATGAATTGGCTATTCTCAATCTAGAAAATGCAAATATTAGTACTGAGACAGTCACTGAACTTGCTAAACTAAGTAATTTAACTGACCTAAATATTGCGAACAATAAAATAAGCAACGTACCCTCTTTGCAGAGTTTAACTCAACTCCAAGCGATTAATGTCAGTAATAACAACATTACTGATTTATCATTTTTAGATACCAATGCCACACTCAATGCATTACAAGCCCAGCGTAACCCGCTCAGCAATTTAGGCAAACTATCCATTCATGATGATATCACTGAACTGGACCTTAGTTTCATCAGCAGCGACTCAATGACTGTTGAATTTTCAAGCCGCCTGTTAGTCTCCCTGGCTAATTTTTTAAATATTCGCACCTTAGGCATCGGTGGCTTGCAATTAACCAACCTAATGATTGCTCCACTGGCAGTACTCACTAACTTACGGTCGCTTGATATTAGCGGCAACCAAATCACAACGCTCAACGCATTAGACCAACTCACAAAACTAGAAACCTTAAATATTAGTCAAAATGCCATCAACGATCTTGCACCGCTCGCCAATAAACGCTATCTCAAAACGTTAAATGCAAGCTCTACTGACCTACAAAGCGTGACTGACTTAGCTCAGATCACCAGCTTAAGTCTCATTGATTTAAGTGGCAATAATGCGCAAATTATCACTTCATTAAATGCCTTACCCCAAGTTAAACATCTCAAATTAGATGACGCAAAATTAGCATCACTGCAAGACTTTCCTCCCTTAGTTAACCTGAAAACATTAACACTTAACAATAATTTATTATCTGATATTGAAGGCATTAATATTGAAGGCAACAATAAATTTCCACGCTTAGCGAGTATTTCACTGAACGATAATACTATTGCTAATATCACAGCCTTCTCAAAACTCGATCAACTACAACGTATTGAGCTTGCCAACAATAGTGTCGTGCTTGGCATACCACAAGTCGCCTCACTCGCACATTTGCGCACCATTGATTTAACCGGCAATACAACCATCACCTGTAGCAACTCCCAGCTTTTGAAAAACACACTGGCCAACGGTGCAGAATTACCTGATGAATGTACCCCAGATGACACCAATCAACCACCCGAAGCCAATGCAGGCGGTGATATCACCATCGAAGAAAACACCACTCAACAATTAACCGGAATCGGCACTGATCCAGATGGTGATGACAATTTATCATTTCAATGGGACCAACTCAGTGGCCCAGAGATCACTTTAACAACACCCAATGAAGCGAATACCAACTTCACCGCGCCTGCCGTTAAAATAATAACAGCCATAGAGTTTCGTTTAACCGTGACGGACATTAACGGTGCTTCCAATTCGAATACGATTATTGTCACCATTGAGCCGGTAAATATTCCACCCGCGGCCAACGCGGGCGAAGATACCCGAGCAGAGGAACAAACCACCGTGCAACTCAATGGTAGCGCCGAAGATATTGATGGTAGTATTGATAATTATCTGTGGGAACAAATTGATGGCCTAGTAGTAAACCTATTAGATGCTAATATAGCCTCAGCAGGGTTTATTGCACCGACAGTGACAGAATCACAATCGCTAACATTTCAACTCACCGTGACAGATGACGAAGGCGATAGTCATACCGATGATGTAATTATTACAATCGACCCAGTGAATACACCGCCAACCGCTAACCCAGGAGCCAATCAATTCGTCAATGAAAATTTAGCCGTTACCCTTTCTGGTGCCACCAGCGTTGATGAAGACGGTGAAATCGCCAATTATAACTGGCAACAAATAACTGGTCCCACCGTCACCCTGAGCCCAAAAACTGAAAGCCCTCATTCTGTTACCTTTAGCGCGCCAAACATTGCAGATCAAGCCCCAATCAACTTGGAGTTTGAGTTAACTGTCACCGATAACGAAGGGCTATCATCCACTGCGCCACATACGGTAACGGTCGTTCCCGCAGGAGACATCGCGGTGGATGCAGGAACCGATCAGTTCGCTAACGAAGGAGATACCATTGGGCTCAATGGACGCCTTATCGATAACAATATTGGGGAAATTTCCATGGAATGGAAATTATCAAACGATGATATCAACGCCGACATCAACATTATATTTAGTGATGCCAACCAACTCGTAACCAGTTTTATTGCACCTAATATCACCGATGCCACGACACTACTCTTTACATTAACTGTTACTAATAACAGTGGCCAAGCAGGTTTTGATGAAGTACTGGTGACCATCGCGCCTCTCAATGATGCACCCAAGGTTTCAGCCGGCGAAGACATCACCATAGCTGAACAAACCCCGGTTACTCTCACCGGCATCATTAAGGACGATGGTGGCTATAGCAGCGAATGGATACAAGAAGGTGGCCTCAAAGTTGACCTGCAAATAAATAACGAAAGCACAAGCTTTACCACACCAATCACTAAAGAAACAATTATTTTATTCTTTCGTCTTAGCGTTACCGATGATGGTGGAAAAATTGTATCCGACACCGTGACCGTAACCGTCACTCCAGAAAATAGCGAACCAACAGCGAATGCCGGCGAAGATCGTGCTGTGGATGAACAAACCGTTGTTCGGCTAAACGGAGCCGCGAGTACCGATAGCGATGGCACTATCCAAAGTTGGAGCTGGAAATCAAGCAGCCATCCAGAACTTAGCCTTTTTAATGCAAACCAATTTAACCCGAGTTTCAGTGCACCTGATGTTTCAGAAACCACAGTTATCGATATTGAGCTCACCGTCACCGATGACGAAAGTGCCACTTCAACAGATCAAGTCAAAGTCACGGTCAATCCGGTATCTATCGATCCCATCGCCAATGCAGGGGCTAACCAAACCGTCGCTGAAAAAAGCCAAGTGATACTCAATGGTAGTGCCAGCCAAGATCCCGATGGCACCATCATTGCCTATCAATGGAGATCAATCACTGATTCAAACATTGACATCAGAGATAGTGACAAAGTATCAGCGAATTTCACAGCACCGACTTTACAACAAGAAACGCCCTATGAATTCGAATTAACCGTCACAGACAACGAAGGCAATCAAGCCAATAGCCGCGTAGTCATTACGGTCACCCCGATCAACGCGCTACCCACAGCTAATGCCGGTCCAGATATTAATACTGATGAGCAAACTGAAATTACTATTGATGGCTCACAAAGTGTCGATGAAGATGGCAATATTGCGAGTTATCTATGGACTTCACTCGATGATCCTGCTTTTGAAATGCCAAGCGCAGATCAAGCGACCTTAAGCATCACAACACCTGAGGTTAACACCAATGAGGTGATTGATACTGGCGGAGTTAAAACACTCACATTTCGCCTAACAGTAACGGATGACGAGAGTGGTGTGGCCACAGACGACGTGTTAGTTAAGGTCGCTCCAGTGAATGCTGAACCGACCATTACCATACCGAACAATCTTCAAGTCGATGAACAAACCACCGTTGCACTGAATGCGACAGCCCCAGAAAATAACGGTGTCGCATGGGTAGCCGATGCTGATGGGACCATTGAAAACTATCTTTGGACACAAACCAGTGGAACCGGAATCACGTTATTCGATGCAATGACAGCAACGGCCACATTCACGAGTCCAGCAACAGTCACACCATTAGATTTAGTTTTTTCATTGACAATTACCGATAACGAAGGCACACAAAAAACTGAAACCATCACCGTGCAAATCTTACCCAAAAACATCGTACCTATCGCAAACATAGGTGGCTCATTAAACCGAGACGTAAGAGAAAAAACGACGGTCATATTAGATGGTCGCTTAAGTTATGATCCTGATCATCCAGAATATGACCCGAGTAATGTGACAACGTACCCATTAACCATTAGTAAATACCAATGGGTTTCCTTAGAGAGTAACATTACACTACTCCAAGACCCTCAAAACCCGGCCATAGTCACATTCGTCGCACCAACCGTAACATCACCAGAAACCAGCTATGGCTTTCAATTGGTAGTCACAGATATTGAAAGTGCCGCTTCTGAAGTGGTACAAGTCAATATCACAGTAAAAATGGGTAACCTTAACCCCATTGCCATTCCTGGTCCGAACCAAACGGTCGCTGAAAATACCCAAGTCCAGCTCAACGCCATTTTGAGCTATGATCCGGACCATCCTGAATATAACGCTGACGACCCAAACACCTTTCCACAGACCATTGCCAATTATAATTGGGTTGCCAAAAACAATGGCATTCAATTGATCATTGACCCTCAAACACCACACTTAGCCTCGTTTACAACCCCAACCGTACTCATAACCGATGGTGCCTCAGTTTTTGAGTTTGAATTAACCGTCACCGATAAGGATGTCGAACAAGCGACATCAACAACCATTGTTGAAATCACCGTTGAGCCTGTCAATACACCACCCATCGCTGACCCTGGAAACAATATCTCGGTGGCAGAACAAACCAACGTGACCCTCAATGCACTTAAAGATGTCAACGGAAATATACTGAGCAATGATCCAGATGGCACACTCCAAACCTTCACTTGGAAAATTAAATCACCCCAACAAAATCCACCCATTGTTCAGTTAACGAGCCCAGAAAATAATCCTGAACAAGTCAGCTTCATAACCCCCATCGTCAAAGGTGTGTCACAGGATATCGTGCTAACGCTAACGGTAAAAGACAATGAAGACACGACCAGTACCAACGATATTGTTATAACCACGACGCCAATTAATAAGCCACCAACCGCCATGATTGTTTGGGGAGATGGGACAGGGACGCCAGTATTTAGTGGTAATTTAGTTAACATCGACGGGAGTGGTAGCTTTGATAACGATGCCGATGGTAGCCTGGCCCAATACTCATGGGTTTCGATCACCGACCCGAACATTAAAATTATCAATAACGATAAAGCGATTGCCACAATTGTTACACCAGCAACCACGTTAGGCAATCAACTGAGCCTTGTTTTTGAACTCACTGTCACTGATGACGAAGGCGCAACTAACACAACCACTGCCACCGTATTGGTTCAATATAAAAATCAAAAACCAACCGCTGATGCGGGTATTGATAGAACAGTCATTGAACAACAAGATCCCGTAACACTAGACGGAACAAATAGTTCCGACCCAGAACAAAGCAATTTATCCTTTGCGTGGTCAACGAGCGAGCAAAATATTACCATTAACTCGCCAAATAGCGCGGTGACAACGTTTACTGCTCCCGCCACAAACCTCACCCGAAACATCAGCTTCCTATTGAAAGTCACCGATGATCAAGGAGCAGTGGATACCGACAACGTCATCGTTACTGTGACACCGAACCAAGCACCCATAGCAATTATCGAAGGTCCATCAACCGCCAATGTCGGTGAGACCGTCACATTAGACGGTTCTAACAGTAGCGACCCTGAGCTTCGAGAGTTAAGTTATCAATGGAGCGCTCCTGCCGGCATCACATTAACCACCCCCGACACTGCTCAGCCCAGTTTTATCGTGCCAACTGATGCCAATCGATCAACACTTACTTTTGGTCTTATCGTCATTGATCATTTAGGTATTCAATCTGCTAAGTCTACCAAGAGCATTGATATTTTAAACCGAGTACCAACGGCTTTTGCTAAATTATTGAATGGGCCAATTTTTCAATCCCAGGATATCGTTCAATTAGACGCAAGTGCATCCACCGATGGCGATAAAGATCCTCTCAGCTATGAATGGAAACTCACTAAAAAACCAGCAGGCAGTATTGCCACCATATCTAATCCCAACGCCAAAACACCAAGCTTTATCATCGACATTGCTGACCCTAGTCAGCAATATATCGTTGAGCTAACCGTCAACGATGGCGCGAGCAATAGCACACCTGTTTCGCTCGCGATTAATACCGCGAATTCTGCACCGATAGCTAATGCCGGACCTGACCAAAGTGTAGCATTCAATCAAGCGGTCGCGCTCGATGGTACAAAATCTTCAGATGATAACGGCGATGCACTCACTTATCAGTGGCGCATGGATTTCAAACCGCCATCAAGCACAGCCCAACTTACCGGTGAAACGACGAGCACCCCATCCTTTACCGTCGACGTCTCTGGACAAGATGTTCAATATGTGATTGAACTTATCGTTAATGATGGCCAACTTGACAGTGTCGCGGACACCGTCATTATTAGTACAGGAAATACCGCCCCTGTCGCCGATGCAGGACCGGATCAAACAGCAATATCTGACCAAACGGTACAGCTCAATGGCAACAAATCTAACGATGTGGATGGTGATAGCCTTTCTTTTCAATGGACATTAACAAAACCCGAAGGGAGCTCCGCCACACTAACTGGTGAAAACACCAGCTCACCCTCGTTTATCGTCGATATAACGGGATCAAACATAAAATATACTGCAGAACTAATTGTTAACGATGGCAAACTCAAGAGTGTTGCAGATACGATCGTCATCAGTACAGAAAACACTGCACCCATTGCTAATGCAGGGATTGATCAAGACGCACGTTATAATCAAGTCATACAGCTTGATGCTAATAACTCCAGCGATATCGACAAAGACCCATTAACTTATAGCTGGTCTTTTAGCTCCCAGCCTTCAGATAGTCAAACAATTTTACTCGACTCAACAAGCCGGACACCAAGCTTTACTATTGACGTCACAGGCCCTAATACTCAATATGTCCTGCAGCTTATCGTCAATGACGGCAATGTAAATAGTGCCCCTGATACCGTCGTCATCAAAGCGAACAATACTCCACCTGCGGCTGGCCAATATCAACTCACAACGCAAATAAATACTGATCAACTTTTTTCTGATACTGACCTGTTAGAAAATGTGGATGATCCGAATGAAAATGATGTTTTGACAATTACTGATGTAAATACTTCGAGTATTGAAGGTGGCAATATCATAAATAATGGCAATGGCAATTATACTTATACGCCACCCATTAACTTTAGTGATAGTGATTCGTTTTCATATACCGTAGAAGATGATAATGGTGGTACAGCTACCGGCACGGTTAATATTAGTTTTAGTAATTCAGACCCGATGGCTAGGACCGATCGATTAACCACATTCATCAATACGCCTGTATCTTTTTCTTCAACATTGTTGTTATCGAATGATTCTGACCCCGAGGGCAATACCCTCTCGATCTCTGCAATAGCAGCAAGCAGCACTAACGGCGGCATAATCACTGATGACGGCATGGGAAATTACACATTCACGCCAACCTTCGACTCAACTCAAGCCGATTCCTTTGATTATACCCTCAATGATGAAAACGGTGGCACGGCTACGGGCACCGTCACCATCACGATTGATAATCAACCACCCACCGCCAGTGCTAGCGCCACCCCCAATCCGGCCACCGCCGGGGCCACCGTCACGCTCGATGG
>VAPL010965895.1_pt1 | contig 30311 bp, 25 predicted proteins | sample 3395061 | NCBI WGS metagenome assembly VAPL01 (sample SAMN08290444, study PRJNA428436) | hydrothermal vent metagenome | isolation source: Deep-sea hydrothermal vent chimney 2 | place: Pacific Ocean: Juan De Fuca Ridge | depth 2182 m m | reverse complement strand
TGCTTAAAGGCTCTTCGGAGCCTTTATTTTTTATGACACTTTAAAAATCGCCACCGAAAGATAGAGCTTTTCGGCGGCGGGTGAGCATTTCGCTGCTCAATCTCGACCACTGTTTCGCCAGTGGATTACGACCAAGGATTATCCTTGGATGCATTTTTATCTGGAAATTCGTACATATTGGTTTAACTATGTTCATATATGTGCAGTTAGAATGTGCATAATCGACGACATTTAAACTGTCTGCTGTTATCTTTTAGATTAATCATCCCAGATACTTAATAAGTCTTAGTCAAGTACAGAACTACTGACATTGATCCAGAGGTGATCATGCAAGCCTTCAATTCTTTCTAAAATTTCTTTGTCGCAATTTTCATCAAACTGAACAATGTAATTGTATACAAGTCCATCATTACTACTGTTCTCTGAAATGTCGTAATCAAGCTGTGATATTTCATCGAATGTTAAACCTAATTCTTGGGCTAAAGCTTTTTTTTGTTCTGTATCATCATCGGGTAAATTAATACTTTGAGGCAATATTGAAAGTTCAACACTTTTAATCCTTTTGCTTTTCCACCCTCTTAAAAGACCAGACCAAAGATTACCTCTAAGGTTTGATGATTCACTTAAACGATTAGCTTTCCATCTAACAATTTCTCTAGTTTCATCATTTTTATAAATAACGACTTCAGCTTCTTTAGAGTCAATCAATCTAAGTTTAAATTCATTTTCATCAATAGGGTCAAAATGAAGAGTTGGTTTTGTTTCTGTCCTTCCATCAATATTATCAAGTAAACGAAGAATTACCGCTTCTGGTGTATCAAAGCCTTCTGCTAGTTGTTCTAATCGAGCAAAGGTTTCATGTGCTAGTTCTATAGTATGTTTCATAAGAGCCTCCAACAATCAAACCATAAACCAAATATAGGCATAATACAATCAAATATAGCAATATATAATCATATTTGGTTTTATTGGCATATTGCAGTAGTATAAATATTAAAATAATTTAACCATACGGCGTTGCAGCCTGACCCAAAAAGTTACGCTGAGCTAGGCTTTAGGTGGCGAGAACCCCTTAAAACCACAGCAAAAACATGGAAAATGTGGATTAGCCCTTAAATATGTCATGTTTGTAGAAGTAAAAACTTGTATGATTATGCTCGTTGGGCTAGTCTAGTAAGGTAAGGAGATTCCTATGAGCATTGCGCAAACTATTCAAAATACCGTTGAAGCCATGCCTGCTGGTCAGATTTTTGGCTATCAGGAATTGCCTAGCTATGCCAAATCACCTAGTGCCGTGATTAAGGCTATTAGCCGATTGGTGTCTGATAAACAGTTGGAACGGTTTTCTAAGGGCAAGTTTTATGTACCGAAGAAGGGGTTATTTGGTATTAGAAAACCTTCGGATAGCGAGCTGATCCGTTCAATGTTGTATAAGGATGGTAACTTACGCGGTTATGTAACAGGTTTGTCACTTTATAATCAGCTAGGACTTACCACGCAAGTACCGCGCACGATTACTGTTGCATATAACGGTGGTCGTCAGGAGAAGGAATTTGGCACAATCCGCATTAAAACTATTGTGACGCGAATTCCTATTCAGAAAAAGGACGTTAAGTTGCTTCAATATCTGGATGCATTGAAAGATATAAAGAAAATTTTGGATTCTGATGTAAACCTTAGCCTTAAAATTATTCGTCGATATATTTCTGAATTATCAGATAGTGAGCAGGGGCGTTTGGTTAAACTGGCGCAAAATTACTATAGCCCTCAAGTTAGGGCATTGATTGGTTTATTGTTTACAAGTTTGAAACTATCGGTGCCAAATTCTTTGGCTAGCTCACTTAATCCGACGACGATTTATAAACTAAAACTTGATCAATCAAAGTGGTCAATGGCTAAGGAATGGAATATCAGATAATGAAGTTGCATGAAGACAATGACGCTTTTGCCGAATTAGTAGCCGTGACCGCCGAAACAATTGGCTTGCCACAGGTTTATGTTGAAAAAGATTATTGGGTGACAAAAGCGCTGAAATATCTTTCGGAATCTCCGCATGTTGGTGAGGTCGTGTTTAAAGGTGGCACATCTCTTTCCAAGGCTTACAGATTGATTGATCGTTTTTCGGAAGATATTGATTTGGCTGTGCTCGCGGGTAATAAAAGTGATGCGGCGCGGAAGACATTACTTAAAAATGTTGAGAGTGCGGTTACTCAAGGTCTCACCTATTTAAAAGATGATGTGCGTGAGTCTAAAGGTTCTAAATACCGTAAGACAGTTTATCAGTATCCGCGAAGTATTGATGGTGGCGATTTTGGGCAAGCCTCTTCTGAGTTGCTTGTTGAGGTCAACGCATTTACCAAGCCTGAGCCTTTTGAAACGCGAGAGCTACAAACACTGATAGCCGAAGTTTTGACTGAAAAAGGTGAAGCTAATTTGATAGCGCAGTATGCGCTTGAAGGTTTTTCTGTAAATGTTCTATCTGTCAGGCGCACACTTGTTGAAAAAATGCTGGGTGTTATCAAAGACAGTTACAATGAAGATCCGGTTGCAAAACTATCTGATCGAATTCGCCATCTATATGATATTTGTTTGATATTAAAGCATGACGAATACCGAGCTTTCGTTGCTAGTGAAGAATTTAAGCCGCTTTGTGATCTTTGTATTGAAGATGAGAAGGCGGGTTTTTTTGAACAATCTGATTGTTTTGAACAGCCGCTTATAGATGCACCTATATTTTCTGGATTCGGGAATTGGCGCTCGTCTCTTGGTGCTACATACACAGGTACATTTTCAGATTTGGTGTATGGTGATTTGCCGACAATGAGCGATATAGAAGAGGCATTCTCTTTTATCAAAGGGAATTTGAAGTAACTAACGGAAAAGTATTGTCGTTGGAAATTGATCTTCGAGTAATTCTAAAATCTCGATGGGAAGATAATCTACGGGGTCAGTATATCCGATGCCATGGCGAGAAGTATTGATTGGCATATACTCGATGTCGCCTTTTCTGATCGAATAAATAATCATGTTATGTGGTCGCCACCAAAAGTAGCTGACCTCGTAGCCTGCATTTTCTAGGGCGCGACCAATAAAGCTGGTTTGAACTTTTACTTCGCCATCATCAAAGCCAAACTTAGAAAAAGCCTCGCGCCAGTGATAGCGGTTTCCACAGTGTTTACATGTTAAATGTTGCATAATATTTTCCTTTCTTAAATTTCAGGTTCTATGTCTATATCGGGATTGTCTTTATCCTTTTGGCGACTACTATTGTGTGCAGGCACGCGAGTAGGGCTATGCTCTTTTAGCTTAGAGAAGTTAGGTGCGGCTTTATCTTTACCTCTTGCCATATGCGATAGGTCGCGGATTAGTTGCAGGCGGTCTTTTTCATGTTTGAGCTGTAACTGGGTAAGGCGTACTTGCAGATTTTGACGCATGACTAGCTGTTTCTTAATTAGATGTTCACGCTCGGCTTTATCGCGCTCATCACATTTACGAGTTTCTTTTTCGTTAGTTTTTCGCTGTTTCCAGTATTTGCCGTTTAATTTATCCCAAATACCTTTAAAGCCACGCCTGATACGTGATACTCGTTTTAGTTCTTCTTTTTGCCAACGTGTGTTTTGATAGGATTTTTGCGCGGTGCGATCAATTCTATGCTGAGCCGTCATTGTATGTTTGGTTTTAAGAAGAGGCTTGAGAGCCTTTTGATGGTCTTTGCTTTGTTCAAGTAAAAAGCCGTCATAAATCTTGGAGACTTTACCAATAATATTTTTCTTAACATCTTTAACAGAAGGAAGTTTTTCAGCTTTGCCAATGCGAGCCTCAAGTTCTTTCTTTTTCACTCCAAGCTGGCGGGTTAAGGAATAAATCTCGCCATGAATATCAATAACTACAAATCCGCGCCTATCGCCTTTGGCGAGATAGTATCCTCGTTCCTGCAAAGCTTGCTCAAATGATTTTTTATCATCACTGGTAGCCCAGCATTCTTGTAAAGACGCTTTGATTACTTTTGGGTTTTGTCCAGTGCGCGCAGCTTGTTGCCATTCAGCTCGTGTGTAGTTCAATGGGTTTTTATTACGGCTATCCTTGAAACCATCTGGCATTTGCCAGTGATGTTCAAGATATAGAGATTTTGCGATTGAGTTTAGTTTGAGCTTGGGGTGCGAGATATTAATAGCCTTCATCTCTTGAGTATCAATGCGTGACCAAACGCAGTGCGCGTGCCTGCGCCCATGTTTTTCATGGAAGACGATTACGCGCGGTTGTCCCTCTAGCCCCAGCTTTTTTTCAACCCGTTTTAATGTTTCTTCAAACACGGATATAGGTACATCCTCATTTTGAGGAGGGGAGAGGGAAAGTGAGTACATGAACTGCTTGCATTTAGTCCCTTTAGAAACTGCATAGGCTTCATTAAGTGCGCCCAGCACGTCACCTGCAACAAAACCCGATACTTCATGAACATTAACATGCTCATTTTGATCCCCATTAAGCAGGTGTAGTGCCATTTGCCGACCACCTGCGCGTTGATTACCCTTAAGTATCATGAGGGTTTCCCTTTTTTTCACCCTGAGCCTTAATTCCCATTCCTTCGATAAGCTTCCCGCGCATCCATTCGATTGAGCGCACCGCTTCAAACAGGGATTTAAGAACATCTTCATTGACGGGTAGAGAGCCAGAATTAGCCGCGCGTGCTAGTTGGTTAATATTGTTGGCAATGCGGGATTTTCCGAGTGCGCCTAGAAGCTTTGCGAGTTTCTTGTGATCCAAACTCGCACTTTCACCGCGAGTACGTGCCTTTGGCATGGTAGGCATATTTTTGCTAGCAAATATAAGCCACCTTATATATGCACTGAGAGGTCTACCATCCGCAGCTAGCTCTAAAGTCTTGCGCTCATCTTCGGTGAAGCGCATAGAAAACGGAGGAGGGTACTTATTCCTTTGATTTTTAGGCGTTTTTTGAGACATTTACGCTCCCCCTCTTGTGAGTTGGGGGAAACTGCTGGTATAAACCGCAGCCTTTGAAGCGCGAACTCCCTCTAAATTAGATAGCAACGTGTTTTTAGACGGTGGTTTTGAGGCTATATCGCGGGCGCAGATCAATATTTGTAATAGTTGATCGTGTTGGCAACCAGCCCCCGCTACCAAACACTTAAGGGTTATCAATAACTTATTGATAACCTTTTTAGTTTGTCTAAAGTAAAATCTTCGTAGCATCCCCCTTTTTATCTCCGCAAGAGCAACCCTGCTTTTACTGTAAATTCATCAAATTATGAATAATCCCTAAAGCAATGTGTGATTCCTGCCGACATTGCAACAAGCCGGTAAATATTGATCCAGGGACCAAATTTTTGTGGGTAATGAAAAAAATTATTTTCAAAATAGCGTATTTTTTCGTTTAAACGTTTTTACCATAATAACCCTGATTATATTGGTGGTATTAACTATCAATGTGACAAAAAAAATAGTACGCCCACAACTTGAAGCACGCTTTAGAAATATGGCAAGTCAGGCGGGTAAGACAATTCTTGCGGAATTTAGCAAGGATTTATACAAGGCAAAGACATTATCAAAAGTTTTGGCCAAGTGGTCTGAAACAGCAGATAAAGATGTTGCGCTATATATGCGTACCCTACCGGTGCTTATTGATTTAAAAGGTGAGGCGGATTTTATTGCAGGTGGTGGCATCTGGCCGGAACCTTATGCTTTTGATAAAAAAACTGTTCGACGCAGTTTTTTTTGGGGGAGAAATAAAGTTGGGCGTCTTGAATATTTTGATGATTACAATAAACCTGGTGGGGTGGGGTATCACAATGCAGAATGGTATGTCCCGGTAAGCTTGTTGCCCATGAATCAGGTTTACTGGTCTCAGGCTTATACCGATCCTTACACCTCTCAACCAATGGTAACGTGTAGTAGTCCTATTTATTTTAAAGACAAATTTTCAGGCGTTTCAACCATCGATATTAAGCTGGATGGCTTACAGCAAAGTATTCAAAATATTGTTAAGAAATTTAATGGCTATGGTTTTGTTTTAGATAGATTCAATCAAGTTGTGTTTTATTCAAAAAAAATTAAATTAGCTAAGAAAGAAGCGCTTTATGGTTATGAGGATATTTTAAAAGTAAGTGAGTATTATAAACCTGTTATAAAATCAGTTTTAAGCCTGGATGAAACAGTGGATGATTTTAGTGAAAATCAAAAAATACTGATAAATAAAAATAGGGCGTATTTTTCGAAAAAAATTAATGGGCTATCAGAGGATAATATAAATTTATTATCGTTTGATATTGCCAATAAAATTTTATTGGAAGATAGTACGGTCAACAAATTGGTAAGTCAGATTAGTATTAAACGGGATCCTGTATTAAATACAAGCTCGGTCGCGCTTATTTTTCATATGCCTGAAACAAACTGGAAATTAATATTCTTTTTACCTGAACGTCCGACTGAAATGGCTGTTTCGGATATTATTAATGATATCCGTTGGACTCAATCTGTTTTTATTGTTCTTATGTTTTTAAGCGGAGCATGGCTAATGCATTTTTTAATTGCAAGGCCTTTAAGACAAATGATACACCAACTGAAGCAGGCCACTAGAGAAAAGGATGGTCACTCAAATTTGTTAGCGATTCAAGGGAAAGGAGAGATTTACGAGTTGGCAAGAGCCTTTAATAATAAAACAACCGCTTTATCTTCTCTCTTAAAAGAAGTTAGCAAACTAGAGAAAGAACAGAGTAAACGTTTACTTGATTTTACTCAATCTATTACCGATGCCATTATCGTAATAAATAATAACGGTGAGATTGTGTTCTGGAATAATGCGGCAACTAAAATATTTGGTTATTCCGTTGATGAAATATTAAATCAAAGCGTAACGTGTATCATTCCTGATAATTTGCACTCTAAACATAAGGAAGGGTTAAGACAAGCTGTACAGGCAGGTAAAATAAAAAATGAAGGTACTATTCTTGAATTACCGGCTATAACAAAAAATGGAAGGCCTCTTCTAGTTGAATTGACTCTCTCTGTATCAACTTCAAATGGCGCTCAAATTTTCACGGCTATTTTACGTGATATTACCGAGCGAAAAAAATCCGAAGATGAGCTCAAAAAAGCTCTTATGAGTAAGACGGAATTCCTCTCAAATATGTCACATGAATTAAGAACGCCAATGCATGCTATTTTAAGTTATTCAAAATTTGGTATTAAAAGAATCTCAGAGAAGAATACTGGAAAGTTACTGAAATATTTTAAGCAAATTAATTTTAGCGGAGAGCGATTACTTGCTCTACTCAATGATTTGTTAGATATGTCTAAGTTAGATGCAGGTAAAGTGGAGTTATATATTGAAGAATTCGATCTCAGCCAGTTAATCGAAAAATGCATATTGGAAATACAATCGTTGGCAGATGAAAAGAGTATTGAGCTTCGTTTTATAAATGAATCTTCAATTTCAATGTTGAAGATAGACGGTGCGAGAATAAGTCAGGTTATTATTAATTTGTTATCTAACGCTATTAAATTTACTGTCTATAATAGCTGTATCGATATACGTATGAAAGATATCGATAAGAATGGTGAAAAAGCAATTCTTTTTTCGATACATGATAAGGGTGAAGGTATTCCTGCGAATGAATTGGAGTCTATATTTGATAAATTTGTTCAGAGTAGTAAAACAGATAATGGCTCAGGGGGTACGGGCTTAGGTTTAGCGATAAGTAAAGAAATTGTTCTTCTGCATTCGGGTGAAATCTGGGCTGAAAACTCAACTGATGGTGGAGCGGTATTTTTTGTCGTTCTCCAGTAGAATAATGGCTCTAGCCTGTTTTGATTTCTGGCGGGTATTCAGTTGTCTTTGTTAGTCTGATAAATTATGATTTTTATATGCAAAAGTCATCTTTGTTTTCAATTATAGAATCACCTTTACACCCGGACTTTTCTCCTGTGTATAAACAGTGTGGTATAGATGAAAGCCGTTTTTCGTCTATGCGTAAAGCGCTTTCAGTCTTAAAGAAAAAGACGCCTGATTTTGTTGTAGCTGAGTTTTTTTATGGCTATGGCAATAATTACGCAGGTGTTAATATCAGTAATCTTGACGTCCTGCTATATAGCTTGCAAAAATATGCACCAGAAGCGAAAGTTATTGTTATGGTTGATAAAAATGAGCGTCAATATGTGGATAAATTAGACGAAATATTTCCCTTGTCTAAAATTCTTCAGTTCCCTGTGCATTCAGCAGATATCGAGAAACTTCTTTGCTGTAAAGCATGATTTATAATTTCCGTGTTTTATCAAAAAAAGTATATATCTTTTTAATTTTTTATAACTAAAAATTCGCTAACATCTATTTTTAGGTGTATATTTATTTATATCGGTTATAGAACAGGCAATTATATAATAATGATTAAAACAAAGCTTCCGTCTCTTAATTTGTCATCAGAAAACTCCTGGTATCTCGTCTATACCAAGCCCAGGCAAGAATTTCTGGCTCAGGAAAACTTGCAAAGACAAGGTTTTATCACCTATTTGCCATGTATAGAAAGGTCAAGACGACGACGAGGCAAACGCCTTAAAAGTGTCGAAGCCTTTTTCCCTCGCTATTTGTTTATATCGCTCAATAAAGTAACGGATGACTGGTCATTAATTCGTTCAACCCTCGGTGTTGCAAATCTTGTTCGCTTTGCTCAATATCCTGTGGACGTTCCGGAGTTATTAATTTCACAATTGATGATGAAAGAAAATCCGGATACGGGGATGCATGACGAGGATTCCGGCTTTACTCAAGGTAATAAAGTGCGCATTACAGACGGAGCCTTATCTGGCTACGAAGGGGTGTTTAAGGCTAATTCAGGAGAAGAACGGGTTATCATCCTGCTTAATGTAATGGGTAATGAGTCAAAAGTTAAAGTCGACGCCGATTCTTTAGAAATTATAACTTAACAATATTCAGGGCAGAATAATTAATATTAGTTTGGAAGTTGGCGATATTTCAGTCTGGCTGTTTCTTGTCGTTATTGCATTTATATCCTGTTTGTTTACCTACATTCTTATAAAAGTAAGTAATCGTTTAGGCATTGTTGACGTGCCAAATCATCGTTCTTTGCATACTATTCCCAAACCTCGAACGGGTGGAGTGGCAATTTTAATTGCTATTTCACTCGCTTTGATAATAATCCGTCATGAAATTGACACTGCATTATTTTCACTGTTTCCTTTTGTGTTATTTTTGGCTGGTTTGGCTCTTGTTGATGACGTCTACTCTATTTCTGCTATTGTTCGCTTATTGTTACAACTCACTGTAGCGGGTTTGCTTGTTTATAGCGGCCTAGTAATTGACTCATTTACTTTGCTAGGGGTTGAAATTAGTTTGCCCCCTGTTTTAGCCGCTGTGGGCTCGGTTCTATTTATTGTCTGGTTGATTAATCTATATAATTTTATGGATGGCATGGATGGGTTTTCAGCTGGTATGGCTATTTTTGGTTTTACAACGTTTGCTATTTTAGCGTTTATGAAGGGTGAGACAGGTTTTGCCCTGGCGAATCTGGTTATTGTCAGTGCTGCTATAGGCTTTCTGTTGTTTAATTTACCGCCCTCAAGGATTTTTATGGGGGATCTTGGTTCAACTTTGATTGGTATGCTTGTTGCATTATTTTCTATGTGGGCAAATAAGAAAGGTATTTTTTCTATCCTTATAAGCGTGATAGTATTCACCCCTTTTATACTGGATTCAACCGTTACCCTTGTTAAGAGATCGCTTCGAGGCGAAAAATTATGGGTAGCGCATAGGTCTCATTATTATCAGCGCCTGGTGCTATTGGGGTTAGGACATAAAAAAACATTACTGCTTGAATACACATGGATGTTGGCTTGCTCTCTTGTGGCGATTGCCTTGTTTAAATTAGAAAACTTTAATATTCAACTAAGTATTTTGATGTTATTTGCAGTTATATGTTTAGGAATTTTGATTTTGGTCGATAAGAAGACTAGAAATATAAGAATATAAAATAAACATTAAGAACTAGAATATAGGGATTATACAGATGGTTCATAAATATAAGAAATATGTCAGCCTGGTTCATAATGCATTTGATGTGAATCGCAGTTCAAGACTAGTAAAACGTATAATATTAGCGGTTGTAGATTTAACCCTTATTCCTTTCTCCCTGTGGGCTGCGTTTGCTTTGCGCTTTGGGGAAATAGGGACACTCGATACCGATATGTGGTGGATTATAGCCATTGCGCCATTGATCAGTATCCCTGTATTTTATACTTTTGGCTTGTACCGCTCAATGTTGAGATACATGGGGATACAAGTGGCATGGGCCTTGTTTAAGGGAATGGCTGTTTCAACGCTTATCTTGTCTGCGTTTGTTTATTTTACCCATACTGCGGGTGTTCCGCGTTCTGCATTTATTATTTATTTTCTCCTGGGCATCCTTTTGATGGGGGGAAGCCGTATTTTAATGCGTGCATATTTAATGGCTATATTGCGTCTGCATCATTCAAAAGATCCCGTTATTATATACGGTGCGGGTTCATCGGGTGTACAGCTGGCGACGGTTCTGGTGAATGCAAACGACACCAAAGTAGTTGCTTTTATTGATGATGATAAAACCATTCAAGGGAATTTGATTCACGGTGTAAAAGTGTATAAGCACGAAAAACTAGCGGCTTTAATTGCAAAATATGATGTAAAACAAATTTTACTTGCGATTCCTTCTGTGCGCAAATCCAGACGTCGTAAATTACTTCAATCACTGGAACAATATGCGATTCATGTTCGTACCGTGCCAGGGATGGAAGATTTAGTTTCAGGAAAATCGAGCGTTGAAGAAATTCAAGATATTGATGTGCTGGATTTGCTGGGTAGAGATTCGATACCACCAGATACTAATTTACTCAAAGCCTGTATCGAAAATAAAGTTGTAATGGTGACGGGCGCAGGTGGCTCTATTGGTTCGGAGCTATGTCGGCAAATAATCAATTTAAATCCAGACACCCTTGTTCTTTTGGAGCAGTCAGAATTTTCTTTATACCAAATTGAACGAGAATTAATCGCAAAACTTGAACAGACTAATTCCTCTATCAAGTTAATGCCGGTTCTAGGCTCAGTGCAAAACAAGTTCCGCTTGTCACAAACGATCAGCGCTTGCCTGGTTAATACCATTTATCATGCCGCAGCTTACAAACATGTACCTTTAGTTGAACATAATATTATTGAAGGAATACGGAATAATGTATTTGGAACTAGTTTCGCGGCTGAAGCAGCAATTGATAACAACGTTGAAACATTTGTATTAATTTCAACAGACAAAGCAGTGCGTCCGACTAATTTAATGGGTGCTTCTAAGCGTTTCGCAGAACTCATTCTTCAAGCCTATTCAAAAGCAAATAATAGTAATACACGCTTTTGCATGGTGAGATTTGGCAATGTTCTAGGCTCATCAGGTTCAGTTGTGCCTTTGTTTCGTGAACAAATATTATCAGGTGGTCCGGTTACGGTCACCCATCCCGATATTATTCGCTATTTTATGACTATTCCAGAGGCGGCTCAATTAGTGATACAGGCAAGTTCACTTGGACAGGGTGGCGATGTTTTTGTTCTGGATATGGGGGAACCCGTTAAAATTCTGGATTTAGCAAAACGAATGATTCGACTCATGGGCCTGGAAGTTAAAGATGAAGAAAACCCGGATGCAGATATTGATATTGAATTTTCAGGCTTGCGTCATGGAGAAAAATTATATGAAGAATTGCTTATCGGTAATAATGTGTCTCGAACCCGTCACACTCGAATTCAGCGTGCAGAAGAAGATTTTTTACCTGCTGAGGTTGTTGAAAATTACATGTCGCAACTCGACAAGGCCTGTAGTCAGTATAATTGCGAATTGATTATTCAGCTTATGAAAGAGATAGTGGTGGAATACACACCTAGCAAGGAAATTATGGATACCTTGTGGTTTAAGACAGAACACAGTAAAAATCTGCTTCAAGCTGAACGGCGCGCTGAAAATATTGTAAAGTTTAAATAAACGGGAAATCAAAATCTAAGCTAGATGAAGTGTTTTATTTTCGTGTATACTCAGCCTTTATTAAAAATAAAAGCTCATGTTAAAAGCTATTTTCAAAGAAATTCGAGTATACCAATGGGTTAAGAATATACTTGTATTCGTACCCTTGTTATTATCCCATACCTATACCAATCAAGTTTTAGTTATTGAAGCCATTATTGCTTTTATTGCTTTTAGTTTGTGTGCTTCAAGTGTCTATATTATTAATGACCTTTGTGATATTGAGTCCGACAGACAACATCCAGCTAAAAAATTCAGACCAATCGCTGCAGGTTTAATATCGAGCGGTTTTGCTAAATTTTTAGCCGTAGCGTTATTTTCTACTGCTCTAGCAACAGCTTTGCTCTTGAATCAAAATTTCCTGTTCGCTTTTATGATTTATTTTATTTTGACCCTTGCCTATTCTTTTGGTTTGAAAGCGATAGCGATTGTCGATGTATTAATTTTAGGCGGTCTGTATACGCTGCGTGTTATTGCTGGTGTTGTGGTTATTAACGCAGAGATGTCATATTGGTTAATTGTATTCTCGTTATTTGTATTTTTTAGCCTGGCATTACTAAAACGATTTACTGAATTAAAAAATATAAAAGCCAGGGATGAAGATTCTGTCGGCCGCCGGGATTATGCTGTTGCTGATTCAGGTTTACTGTTGATAATGGGTATTATTTCCAGTTATATCGCAATTTTAGTGATCGCTTTATATATACATGATCCTGTTATTATAACTAAATATTCTTCACCAATGTGGTTATGGCTTATTATTCCTGCCATGTTGTACTGGTTAAGTCGTATCTGGCTAATTGCCAATCGTGGTCATCTTAACGAAGATCCAGTTTTATTTGCCTTGCACGATGTTGCCAGTTACGTTGTGGTTCTTGCTTGTTTTGTAAGTGTCTTTCTAGCGGTTTAGATGGTTATTAAGCCGGTAGCTTAAAATGTAATGCGAAATCAAAAAAATCAAAATGAACGGTTCCAATAAATATAATTCCTGGGGACGTTACCCCAACGTTTGCCATACTAAGGTTGTAACACTTCCCTGGTGTCATACAGATTTCAACTCTGGCATCATTGAAGACGAATCTACCTGTCTGGTATATGGGCAGGGCAGGAGCTATGGCGATAGTTGTTTAAATGAAAGAGGAACCTTAATTGATTCATCTTGTTTAAACCACATTCAATTGTTTGACAAAGAAAAAGGCATACTACGTTGTGAAGCGGGTGTTACTTTTGATGACCTTCTATCGATAATCGTTCCTCACGGCTGGTTTTTGCCTGTTACTCCCGGTACACGTTATGTGACAGTTGGCGGTGCGTTAGCAAATGATGTACATGGTAAAAACCACCATCTTGTGGGTAGTTTTGGAAACCATGTCACTGCGTTTGAGCTTAAACGGTCGGATGATAAAACGTATCTTTGTTCTGAAAAAGAAAATCCTGATTATTTTAAAGCAACAATAGGCGGTTTGGGTTTAACTGGCTTAATTACATGGGTTGAATTTAAGCTAAAAAGAATAATTAATTCATCAATATCAACTCAGCAAAAAAGTTTTGCTTCAATTGAGCAGTTTTTTGAACTTGAAAATGTAGACGAAAGAGAATATACCGTTGCATGGATCGATACGTCTTCTAGAGGGAATAAGCTGGGTCGTGGAATTTATTTTACCGGTGAGCATGCCAAGGAACATCCTGTTTCTTACTCAAGAAAAAAGACCACAAATCGTTCGCTTAACATGCCGATTAACTTACCTAATGTAACGTTAAATACTTTTACGATAAAAGCCTTTAATAATTTGTATTTTTATTCACATCAAAATAAAAAAGAACATTCGCTTTCGCATTATGCGCCTTTCTTTTACCCGTTAGATAATATATCAAACTGGAATCGTATGTACGGTAAGCGTGGTTTTTTTCAATATCAGTGTGTAGTGCCGATTCAGGACGGTAAGGATGTTATTGTTGAGCTTTTAAAATTAGTGTCAGATCGCGGTATGGCGTCATTTTTGTCGGTGTTAAAACGATTTGGCGATATCCCCTCTGTTGGAATGATGTCATTTCCTCGAGCTGGTTATACTTTAGCGCTCGATTTTCCGAATAAAGGAAAACGTACCTTACAATTTCTAACTGAACTGGATAAACTTGTGCAATCAGTGAATGGTGCGATTTATCCGGCAAAAGATGCAAGAATGTCACCTGAAATGTTTAATCAGTCATTCCCTTTATTAGAAGAGTTTAAGCAGTATGTTGACCCACATTTTTCTTCAAGCTTCTGGCGTCGTGTAACGAGCAGTTAAGCGATATAGGAAACAGTTTATTATGAAAAATCTAACTTCAAACTAATGTTGTTAAAATGTAAGTTGAATCTACGTTTATGATTATGCTAACGTCGCCGGACATGGAATGGTTGTGACTGACTAACGGACGCGCTATTCGCCATCCCTGGCCGCTCGACTGCTTCTTCCATGAAGCAGACGGTCCGTTAGTCAGTCACAACCATCCCATGTCCTACTCTTACATATATCTGATTCAAAAGTTAACGGGACAGTATTAATGAAACATATAATTATATTAGGCGCGACCTCAGGTATTTCACAGGCGGTTGCAAAAAAGTTAATTGCGGAAGATGTTTGTTTCCATCTTGTTGCACGTAACGAAGAAAAGCTAAATATTGTGGCAGCCGATTTAGTTTCACGAGGCTGCAATAGTGTCAAAAGTTACCTTCTGGATTTTAATAACATGTCCAGGCATGCTGAAGTTGTTAAACAAATCTCCAGTAATGCCGAGGTTATCGACACTTTATTTGTTTGCTTTGGTATTATGCACTCGCAACAGGATTGTGAAAATGATGTCTCTAAAACCATAGAACAACTTAATTCAAATTATACCAGTGCGGTTTCCTTGCTGGTATTATTTTCTCAGGCAATGGCAAAACAAAACAGTGGTAACATTGCCGTTGTTACATCGGTGGCTGGCGACCGTGGGCGTAAAAGTAATTTTATTTATGGTTCAGCAAAAGCTGGCCTGGGTATTTTTTTAGAAGGTTTGCGTTATAAACTATATGAGCAAGGTATAAATGTATTAACCATTAAGCCCGGTTTTGTTGATTCGCCGATGACAGTTGATATCAAAAAAGGTGCTTTGTGGGCAACGACTGAACAGGTTGCAAAACATATCGTAAAAGGTATTGAAAAGAATAAAAGTGTTATTTATGTGCCACCATTCTGGTTTTTGATTATGGTTATTATTAAATTAATACCGGCTTTTATTTTTAGAAAATTAAATATATAAATATTATGGACTGTCCTGTTAACGCTGAATTTTACTAAAATACAAACGGTGCTTACGTCTTAAGTTGTATTAGTACCGTTGGACATGGAATCAGAACCTTGCATTTGAGTTTGCTAATTAAGTTAATGCGACAGTAGTGAATACAAACATTAAGTAAAGAAATATTATAAATGACGATAAATAAAAATGATAAAATATTTTTACCTGGCGGCGCAGGTCTGGTTGGTCAAAACCTGGTTGTGCAATTAAAAAAACTAGGCTATAGCAACCTGGTGGTGGTTGATAAGCACATTGCAAACATTAAAATTTTAAAGCAACTTCATCCTGACATTGTTTGTATAGAAGAAGATCTGGTAAATGATGGCGCATGGCAATTGCATGTAAAAGATGTGGCTGCCATCGTTATGCTACAGGCTCAAATTGGTTCTAAATCATCGGCACCGTTTGTAGCGAATAATATCAATTCGACCCAAATGGTTTTAGATGCAGCTACCAAATATAATGTACCTTTTATTGTGCATATCAGTTCATCGGTGGTTGAATCAGTCGCTGACGATGACTATACCGAAACCAAAAAACGTCAGGAAGAAATGGTTAAAGATTCTGGTATTGCGCATTGCGTATTACGGCCAACCTTGATGTTTGGCTGGTTTGACCGTAAGCACCTGGGCTGGTTATCGCGTTTTATGAAACGTATCCCCATTTTTCCCATTCCAGGGCACGGTCGTTATATGCGTCAGCCTTTGTATGTGGGTGATTTTTGCCGGATTATTGAGCATTGTATTCGGAATCAGCCAAATGGGCAGGTTTACAATATCTCAGGTAAGGAAAGGGTTGACTATATCGATATTATTCGTGAAATTAAAAAAGCTCAGAAGCTGAAAACCTGGATTCTTAATATTCCGTACTCACTATTCTGGTTGCTTATTGGCATCTATGGCTTGTTTTCCAGTGATCCACCTTTTACCACCTCTCAATTGAAAGCCTTAACGGCAAAAGATGATTTCGAGCTAATCCCGTGGTGGGATATTTTTGAAACCGAAGCAACGCCGTTCAGTGATGCTATTTTTGAGACTTTCTGCAACAAAGAATATTCCGGTATAGTCCTCGATTTTTAGTGTTGTCTCATGCAGGCTTTAAAACAGGCTAATCTTGTGGTTAAATCATTTTTTTAGCCGTAATAAGGCTTTCTTTGAAAGAAATAACAAAAACAATGTAAAAAAATTGGTTATACGCCTATGTAGTGGTATAATATGCGCGTTTTACAGGTTGTAAGAATTTTAAAAGTGGGCTTCGAGCCCACTTTTTGTTTATAGGAATAAAGGTTTTGTTGGTTTTTCAAAGAGTAAAACCTTGTTTAAAGCGTAATTTTAGGGTGTGAATTAATAGAAATGGCTCGAATTCAACAACAATTGGCGGATATGTTTGCTCCAACGGTGTCGGCATTAGGCTATGAGTTACTCGGTATTGAATATATTTCGCAAGGTAAGCATTCGATTGTACGAATATTTATTGATTCAGATAAAGGAATCAATCTGGACGACTGCCAACAGGTCAGTAGCCAAATCAGTGGCATTTTAGACGTTGAAGATCCCATTAAGGGTGAATACAGCCTAGAAATTTCGTCTCCGGGTACAGAACGGCCATTGTTTACGGTTGAGCATTTTGAGCAATTTATTGGTAGTGCGGTTGCCCTGCGTTTTTATGGCATGGTCGAAAAACGACGTAAATTGAAGGGGAATATTCTTGCAGTTGAAGACGGCAGAATAACAATCAGTGAACTTGGAACTGAGCTAGAATTTAGTTTTGATTTTGACGAAGTGGATAAGGCTAATATCATTCCGCAATAGTTCAAAATACATGATAAATATTATTGTAAATGGATAAGCAAACAAACGTATTATTGAGAAGCGCAAAAATTAGGACGAAGGTAATGAATAAAGAAATTTTAATGGTTGTAGATGCGGTATCAAATGAAAAAAGTGTTGATAAAGACATTATATTTGAAGCGATAGAAGCCGCTTTAGCTATGGCAACCAAAAAGCGTTATGAAAATGATATTGATGTACGTGTTGAAATTGACAGAGAAACCGGCGCTTACGATACCTTTCGCCGTTGGTTAATTGTTGCCGATGATGCCGTTGAACAAACTGAACGTGAATACACATTAAGTGCGGCCAAGTTCGATGATGAAAATCTCGAAGAAGGCGATTACATCGAAGAGCAAATTGACTCGGTTGAGTTTGGTCGCATAGCGGCACAAACAGCAAAACAGGTTATTGTGCAAAAAGTGCGCGAAGCTGAACGCGCCCAAGTGGTTGAGCAATACGAAGGTCGTATTGGTGAGTTAGTCATGGGTGTGGTTAAACGGGTTGAACGGGGTAATGTTTTTCTTGATCTTGGCGCCAATGCTGATGCCATCATCCCACGTGAAGATATGATTCCACGCGAGTCTGTTCGTCCGGGTGACCGTATTCGTGGTTACTTAAAAGAAATAAACAAAGAGGTTCGTGGCCCGCAATTATTTGTGAGTCGTACCGCGCCTGAATTCCTGATTGAATTATTCAAAATAGAAGTACCTGAAATTGCAGAAGGCTTGATTGAATTAGTTGGTGCATCACGTGATCCGGGTTCAAGAGCCAAAATTGCAGTGAACAGTACCGAAGCGCGTATCGATCCTGTGGGTGCCTGTGTTGGTATGCGCGGCTCGCGTGTTCAAGCTGTGTCGAATGAACTGGCGGGTGAAAGAATTGATATCGTCTTATGGGACGAAAATCAGGCACAATTTGTTATCAATGCCATGTCACCTGCCGAAGTGCAGTCAATTGTTGTTGATGAAGATTCAGAATCAATGGATATTGCCGTTGCAGAAGAACAATTATCACAAGCAATTGGGCGTGGGGGGCAAAATGTTAAATTAGCAAGTGAGTTAACCGGCTGGACATTAAACGTTATGTCTGAAACGGATGCAGAAGAGAAAAGTGAAGCAGAAGCTGAACGCATTCAAAAATTATTTATGGAAGCACTTGATGTTGACGAAGAAGTGGCGGTTATTCTTGCCCAGGAAGGTTTCTCAACTGTTGATGAAATTGCCTATGTTCCATTGGAAGAAATGCAGGAAATTGAAGAATTTGACGATGACATGATTAATGAGTTACGTGGCCGTGCAAGCGACGTCATGCTGACCCGTGCTATTTCAAAAGAAGAAGATTTAAGTGTTGAACCGGCTGATGACCTGAAAGAAATGGAAGGCATGGAATTACCTTTAGCTTATAAAATGGCTAAGCAAGGCATTATTACCATGGAAGATTTGGCTGAACAATCTGTTGATGAATTAATGGAAATTGAAGACATGGATGAAGAACTTGCGGCACAACTGATTATGACTGCGCGCAAGCCCTGGTTTGAAGAAGCTGAAGCTGAAGCTAAGGCCGAATAGTTAAAGAATATATTTCGTTTTAGTTTTCACGATTTTAAGCATAAATACAAAGTAATATTTACGAATAGTTAATTTAAGGTAAAAAATAAATGGCTGATGTAACCGTCAAACAATTTGCTGAAGTAGTAGGGATAAGCATCGAAAAATTACTCGAGCAGTTTAAAGAGGCGAGTATTAAAATTTCGAATGCTGATGCAATGGTTAGTGACGCAGAAAAAATGGAACTGCTGACTTTTTTACGTACCAAGCATGGTAAAGAAGACGTGCCTAAAAAAGCAGATAAACCAAAAGCGCCGAAGATTACCTTAAGTCGACGTTCGACATCGGAACTTAAGCAAACAGGTTCACGTACAACCAGCAGTAAATCGGTTACTGTTGAAGTTAGAAAGAAACGGACTTATGCCAAAAAGTCAGTTGAAAAAGAAGAAGCAAGTGACGACAAACTTGCTGAAGTTCAAGCGCAACGTCAGCAGCTAGAAGAAGAACAACGCCAACAACATGCTGCAAATATACGTTTAAAAGAAGAGCAGGAATCATCACGGCAGGCGGCAGAAGACGAAAAAACTAAACGTGAAGAAGAGAAAGTAAAGCGTGAAGAAGATGCACGTTTAGAAGTAGAAAAACAGGCAGAGGCCAAAAAAGAAGAGTCTGCTCCTAAGAAGGATGCAGCGGCGACAGATAAGCGAGATAAAGATAAGTCATCTAAAGATAAGTCATCTAAAGATAAGTCATCTAAAGATAAGTCATCTAAAGAACCTGGTAGTGGCCGAGATGGCGCTGACCATCGTAAAACAAAATATGGCCGTAAAGAATTACACGTTGTCACTGATAACAGCGGCAAAAATAAAAATAAGCGTAAAAGAAAACATAAGGTTTCTCGCAGTGCGGCCTCTTCAGAAAGCACAGAGCATGGCTTCCAGAAACCGGTTGATCCTGTTGTGCATGAAGTTGCATTACCAGAAACCATTACGGTGGCTGAGTTAGCGCTTAAGATGTCGGTTAAGGCTGCCGAAGTGATTAAAGCGATGATGAACTTAGGTTCAATGGTCACGATTAATCAGGTGCTGGATCAGGAAACCGCCACCATTGTGGTTGAAGAAATGGGCCATACCGTCAAGCTTATTAAAGAAGACGCGATTGAAGAACAAATTTTAGATACAGAAGATGATGGTGCAGCTGTTACCCGTTCTCCTGTTGTGACGATTATGGGTCATGTTGACCATGGTAAAACATCACTACTCGATTATATTCGCAATACCAAAGTTACCGCTGGTGAAGCCGGCGGTATTACCCAACATATTGGTGCTTACAGCGTTCCAACTAAAACGGGTGACATTACTTTCCTCGACACACCTGGTCATGCGGCCTTTACCGCAATGCGTTCTCGTGGTGCCAAGTCTACCGATATTGTGGTGCTTGTTGTGGCTGCAGACGATGGCGTGATGCCTCAAACAAAAGAAGCAATTCAACACGCTAAAGCGGCTGAAGTACCATTGATTGTTGCCATTAATAAAATGGATAAACCCGAAGCGGATCCTGAGCGGGTTAAGAACGAACTTTCGCAAAATGATGTTATCCCAGAAGACTGGGGTGGTGACACGGTTTTGGTGAATGTGTCTGCACACACGGGCGAAGGTGTTGATGACTTGCTCGAAGCAATTAATTTACAGGCTGAAATTTTAGAATTAAAAGCGGTTGTTGAAGGTGTTGCTCGAGGTGTGGTTGTTGAAGCCCGTCTTGATAAAGGACGTGGTCCAGTAGCAACCGTGCTTGTCCAACGTGGAACACTTAAAAAAGGTGATATCTTATTAGCTGGTTTAGAGTATGGCCGTGTTCGGGCTATTCTTAATGACCTGGGTGAAACGCTTGTAGCTGCCGGGCCGTCTATGCCGGTTGAAGTATTAGGTTTATCAGGTACACCGTCTGCCGGTGATGAAGCCACCGTTGTTGAAAATGAACGTAAGGCGCGCGAAGTCGCGGTGTTCCGCCAAAGTAAATCGCGTGAAATTAAACTTGCCCGCCAGCAAGCTGCCAAACTTGAAAACATGTTTTCACAAATGGCCGAAGGCGACGTACAAACCGTTAATATTGTATTAAAAGCTGACGTACAAGGTTCGGTCGAAGCGATTGTTGATGCCCTGGTTAATCTTTCAACCGACGAAGTCAAAGTTAAAATTGTAGCCAGTGGTGTTGGTGGTATTAATGAATCAGACGCTAACCTAGCGGTTGCTTCGGCTGCCATAGTGGTTGGTTTTAATGTTCGTGCTGATGTCTCCGCTAAGCGTATTTTTGATGAAGAAAACATCGACTTACGTTATTACAGTGTTATCTACGACCTAATCGATGAAGTTAAAGCCGCTATGACCGGCATGCTCGCACCAGAGTTCAAAGAAGAAATTATTGGTCTTGCCGAAGTGCGCGATGTTTTCCGTTCACCAAAATTCGGTTCCATTGCCGGTTGTATGGTCATAGAAGGCACCGTTAAACGTAGTAATCCTATTCGTGTCCTACGTGATAATGTTGTTATCTATGAAGGTGAACTTGAATCCTTACGTCGTTTTAAAGACGATGTGAATGACGTTAAACAAGGCACTGAATGTGGTATTGGGGTTAAAAATTACAATGATGTAAAAGCAGGCGATCAAATCGAAGTATTTGAACGCGTTGAAGTCAAACGCGAGCTTTAATTGCCATTTTTAATTTTAATTATTTGTAATATTGTGTAGCCGTTATGCCAAAAGATTTTAGTCGAGCCCGTCGTGTTGGTGAGCAGCTTCAGCGAGAACTTGCTGAAATGCTTAACAGCGAGTCAAAAGATCCCCGTTTTAAATTATTAACGATTTCAGCTGTTGAAGTCGCGCGAGACCTGGCCTATGCCAAAGTTTATTATACCTTGCTCGATGATTCTCTCGATGTTGAAAATGTTCAGCAAGCCTTAACCAAGGCAAGTGGTTTTATGCGTAAGCAAATTGCCAAAAGAATGTCGTTAAGGATTGTTCCCAATTTAAGATTTATCTATGACAAAAGTATTGCCTATGGCGCAAGCCTTTCCAGTCTAATAGAGGAAGTAGTCGAGGCCGATAGAGTTAAGCATGTTGATGAAGACAGTAATAACAGTGGTGAAGAATAATGGCGCGTAAACGTAAAGGCCGTGCGGTGCATGGTATTTTATTACTCGACAAGCCTGTCGGCATTTCTTCAAATGCCGCATTGCAACAGGTAAAACGACTTTTTAAGGCGCAAAAAGCTGGCCACACGGGTAGCCTAGATCCACTCGCAACAGGCGTGTTACCTATTTGCCTAGGTGAAGCAACTAAAATAACCAGCTATCTTTTAGATGCAGATAAAAAATACCAGGGTATCGCAAAGCTGGGTGTGCGAACTAATACTGCCGATGCCGAAGGGGATGTGTTAGAAACACGCCCGGTGCCTGTTTTATCGGAAAACACGATTGAAATGGCACTGGATTCTTTTCGCGGAGAAATCTCACAAATTCCACCGATGCATTCTGCCCTAAAACTCAATGGCAAACCGTTGTATGAGTTAGCTAGGCAGGGTATCGAAGTAGAACGTAAACCACGCAATATCACTATTTTTGAACTAAAGAAATTAGGCTTTAAGCAGGACGAACTGGACATTTTTGTGCATTGTTCAAAAGGCACCTATATTCGTACCCTGGTGGAAGATTTAGGTGAAATCCTGGAGTGCGGTGCTCATTTACAAAGTTTAAGACGGGTTGCTGCCGGCCCGTTTAATATCAATCAAACGATTACGTTGGATAAATTAACCGAGCTTGTTGAAGATGGCGCTGGCTTTGAAAAACTGGATAATTTATTGCTGCCCATGCATGTGGCATTGGCCGAATGGCCACAGATTAATTTAACGGCCAATTCAGCCTATTATGTCCGTCAGGGGCAGCCGGTTTTAGTGCCGAAAGCGCCGAGTAATGGCTGGGTACGGTTGATGGGTGAAAGCCCGGATGACTTTATTGGCATAGGTCATATTCTCGAAGACGGCCGTGTCGCACCAAAACGTCTGGTTAATTTATAGCGGTTAACCACTAAATTTTGTAAAATCAGCGGATTAAGCTAAAAGCGACGATTTTAGTCGATTAATATCTTTAAAATCCTTGATTTTGCTTGTGTCAGGGCGCACCCGACAGGTACAATACGCGCCTTTAATTTTGTAACATTTATTGTGTAATAACAGGAGTTTGCGATGTCCCTAGGCGCAGAAAAGAAGGCCAGCATTGTTAGTCAATTTGCTCGTACAGAGACCGATACCGGTTCACCCGAAGTTCAAGTAGCTTTATTGTCGAATCGTATCAATGATTTATCAGGCCATTTTAAAGAACATATCCATGACCACCATTCGCGTCAGGGTTTATTACGCATGGTTAGTCAGCGTCGTAAATTACTGGATTATCTTAAAAACAAAGATATTCAGCGTTACCGGGATTTAATTGCATCTTTAGGTTTACGTAAGTAAAACTTTAACGGCATGGCTCTTACGTTTGTCAAAACGAACGAGCTTAATAAGAATAAAATAATGATACTCCGGTAGAGGGCTACCGGAGTTCCTACCGCTAAAACGAGGATACTCGATGACTCCTGTAAAACATGAATTTAAATTTGGTGAACAAACTGTAACGCTTGAAACCGGCGAAATTGCACGTCAGGCAACTGGCTCGGTCATGATTAGCATGGGCGACACCAAGGTACTTGTTACCGCTGTAGTCGAAAAATCATCGACACCCGGCCGGGACTTTTTCCCTTTAACCGTCAACTACACCGAAAAAACCTATTCAGTGGGTCGTATCCCCGGTGGTTTCCTTAAACGCGAAGCGCGTCCAAGCGAACACGAAACATTAACCTCACGTTTAATCGACCGTCCAATCCGTCCTCTTTTCCCGGATGGGTTTACAAACGAAGCACAAGTTATTGCTACCGTTATGTCGCGTGACCCAGAAATCGAGCCCGATATGTTAGCGCTTATTGGCGCATCGGCTGCCTTAACCTTAACCGGTGCACCTTTTAATGGTCCGGTGGGTTGTGCGCGAGTTGGTTATAAAGACGGCGAATATATTTTAAACCCTGCAACCTCGGTTATTCCGGAATCTGACCTGAATCTGGTTGTAGCCGGTACCGACTCAGCGGTATTAATGGTGGAATCCGAAGCCGACTTATTATCAGAAGAAGTTATGTTAGGTGCGGTCAATTTTGGCCACGATGCCTTCCAGAGCGTCATTGCCGGTATTACTGAATTTGCCAACATGGCCGGTGCAGTGAAATGGGACTGGTCTGCTGAAGAAGCAAACCAAAAAGTTGCTGATGTCGTTGCAGCTGAATGTGAAGCCGGTTTTAAAACAGGCTACCAGATTAAAGAAAAACTCGATCGTTACGACGCCTTAGGCGTGGTTCGTAAAGCCGCCATAGAAAAATTATGTGCAGATGATGCCAACAACGAAGAAGATGTACGTGATGCAATGGAATCGTTAGAAAAACGCATTGTTCGTAGCCAGATATTAGACGGTAATCCTCGTATTGACGGTCGCGATACACGTACCGTTCGCCCGATTACTGTTAAAACAGGTATTTTACCGCGTGCTCACGGTTCGGCTTTATTTACCCGTGGTGAAACACAGGCCATTGTTGTTACAACACTCGGTACTGAACGCGATTCACAAGTGATTGACGCATTAGAAGGCAGCTACCGCGAACCTTTTATGCTGCAATACAACTTCCCTCCATACAGTGTGGGGGAAACAGGTCGTACCGGTTCACCTGGTCGCCGTGAAATTGGTCATGGCCGATTAGCTAAACGTGGCGTACTGGCCATTATGCCAAATCAGGACGATTTTCCTTATTCACTGCGTGTGGTTTCTGAAATTACAGAATCAAACGGTTCCAGCTCAATGGCATCGGTTTGTGGCACCAGCCTTTCATTAATGGATGCCGGTGTGCCTGTTAAAGCACCTGTTGCCGGTATTGCTATGGGCTTAATTAAAGAAGGCGAAAAATTTGCAATTCTGTCTGATATTCTGGGTGACGAAGATCACCTTGGCGATATGGACTTTAAAGTGGCCGGTTCTAAAGACGGTATCACAGCATTACAAATGGACATTAAAATCGAAGGCATCACCAAAGAAATTATGGAAATTGCCTTAGACCAGGCAAAAGAAGGCCGTTTATTTATCCTCGGTGAAATGAACAAGGTTCTTTCTGAAACACGTGAAGAAATGTCTGAACATGCTCCACGTTATGTTACGTTCAAGATTAACCCGGATAAAATCCGCGATGTTATCGGTAAAGGTGGTACAACCATCCGTTCAATTACAGAACAAACCGGTACCAGCATGGACATTACCGACGACGGCATGGTAAAAATTGCCTCATCCGACGGCGCTGCTGCTGAAGAAGCCAAACGTATGGTTGAGCAAATCACCGCCGAAGTTGAAGTAGGCAAAATCTACGAGGGTAAAGTCGCTAAATTGATGGACTTTGGTGCTTTTGTTACCATTTTGCCGGGTAAAGATGGCCTGGTACATGTATCGCAAATCAGCGAAGAACGTGTCGAAAAAGTTAGCGATGAGCTTACCGAAGGCGAAACGATTAAAGTAAAAGTACTCGAAATCGATAAGCAAGGCCGGATTCGTTTAAGCATGAAAGCGGTAACGGCAGAAGAAAAAGCAGAAGCTTAAAATTCTGTTGTAATAGCAGCTAATAAAGCCCGTACAGTGAATACACTGTACGGGCTTTTTTTTGCACAAAATTTGTCAAAAATGGCACGGTAGTTGCAAATTATTGAATGAACTGGATGTAATTTAGTTAGCCTGAGAGACTAATAAATAGCGTCATTCCTGCCAAAATCACGTGCAAATGATGTAGGTTTTGATATCTCGAGCCGGGCCATATACACCCTAAACAATTATAGCGTTATTAGATGTAAGAGAAGCTTATGCAAAAAATATACTTAATTATAGTTGGCTTTATAAGCGTATTGCTGCTCGGTGCCTGTGCTGCACCTGCACCACCACTTGATATAAAAGATCCTCAGTGGAGTATGATATTTGGTCATGTTATGGCAGATGAAAAAGTCATCGAAGTTGAGCTACGTGAATATGGCAAGTTTTATATGCCACCCTTCGTAAAACCACCGCGGGTACTTATTTTTAATAATGGCAATTTTATGGCCGAAAATTTAAAGCCGGGTAAATATATTATTTCAGCTTTTAAAACAAAAAAAAGTAAATACGTTATTGTGAATTCAAGGCGCAGTGCCTACCAGGAGGTTATTCATGTTAGGCCACGTGAAATTAAATATGTCGGCAGTTATCGGGTAACCGATATAAAACGTGGCTTACTTTCCAAAGGCGAATTTGACGTGCGTAGAATTAGAAAACCTAGTGAACGCCGAATAATAAAACACCTGTTTCATGTTACCGAAGGTACCGCATGGCAAGCGATGATAGCGCGACGGATGCAGGAATTACGTCAGTAGCGTAGTAATATTCATTTTGATTGGCTCCCTAATTCTTACATTTTTTACTATAAGAAAGACTGATTTATTTCAAAATAGCTGCGAATAAAAGTTTGCTATGTCATCTCTCACGGATATAAAATTTTTTCATTCACATAACTGTATAATTAGTTTGCTATATTTATGTTTAAACAATAAGTATATTGGTTAAATAGGAGACTCAGATTAATCTAGTGCCCTCCACAAAATTATTAGCTAGCATCAATCCCTAATCGTTGCATCCGCCGCCATAAGGTAGTGCGGTCTATGCCAAGCAGTTGTGCGGCTTTTGATTTATTCCCTTCAGCTTCGCGCAGTACATTTTCTATTTGCATCGTTTGAATATATTCTTCAGGCAGGTTTGATGATGGTTGCGGATGAGCTGTTGATATTCCGTGTTGATGGACAAAATCCTGAATATGTTGTGGCAGGCTTTCGGGGCCAACCGTATCGCCTCGCGAGCAGATAATACCATGCTCAACCGCATTTTCGAGTTCGCGTACATTACCTGGCCAGGGGTAATTAAGCATTAATTTCATGGCGTCCGGATTACATTCCATTTTAGAATTTTCGTAACCGCGTTTTGCCATGCGGTTACAGAAATGTTTTATTAACACTGGTACATCACCGGGGCGTTCACGTAATGATGGAATCGTTAATGGAATAACTGCAAGCCGGTAATATAAGTCGGCGCGAAATATATTTTGATCAACCTGTTCGCGTAGATGACGGTTAGATGCGGAAATAATACGTACATCAACTTTAATCGAGTTGTCTGAGCCGACCATCTCAAATGATTGATCCTGTACCGCCTTAAGCAATTTGGCCTGCAAGTGAAAAGGGATTTCACTTACCTCGTCTAAAAAAAGGGTGCCACCATCGGCCGATTGAAAACGCCCGGAACGATCCTGAATTGCGCCGGTGAACGAACCTTTGATATGGCCGAATAACTCGGACTCGATCAGGCTTTCAGGTATCGCCGCACAGTTCACCTCGATAAATGCATTATGTGCCCGGTCACTTTGTTGGTGAATCATTCGCGCAATTTGTGTTTTACCGGCACCGGATTCACCTTGCAACAAAACAGCGGCTTTAGTGGGGGCAACTTGCTGGATTCGGCTGAGTATTTCCAGCATACGAGGGTCATTGGTCGAAAAATCATTCAGGCCGGGTTTAAATACCGCTTCGAGTCGTCTTTGTTCAGTTCGGTCTCGAATTAAAATAAGCCGCAGGCGATCTTTCCAGCCCTTACTTTTTACGAGGCCACTGTAAAATTCAAGATGACGGTAGCCGATATTAGTCTTGATTTTATGCTCAAATTTAACAAATTGGCCAGTCGGCCGACCTGCCGCGTCAATTTCCCCGTCATCAATGGCGGCTTTTATTAAGGCTCGCTGTAAATTGAAATCACCGATATCACGCAACTTGGTAATGGGTTTACCAGGGGATGCGAGTAGTTCGCTTGCAGTTGTATTCTGGTAAATAACGTTGCCTTTGCGGTCGGCAATAAAAACACCTTCCTCAATGTAGGTAATAATCGCTTCCATCATGGGTGCAAAATTCATATCTGACATTTAATCCCCCTTTATTCTGTAAGTGTTGCATTAATTGAGGCGTTGCGCAATGTGTTGCACTAGATAATTTAATTTAAATTACTTAATTAACAGTAAGTTAACTTGTATATTTGGTTGTTTGTTGCCCTTTGTAACCGCAACACTATTTATTTAATCGTTTAATAACAATGGCTTACAATATGGCATAGGTATTGCAGTTAATCCTGTCTAAAGATAACAAAAAGTAGTAACAGGGTGTGGTTTGATAAAGAAGCTCTTTTAAACAAAGTGGCCGCTAGCGTTCATAATAAATAGAACATGGCTCCCGAACTGACCAAAGAGTTAGCTCAGATTAAATTGACTTCTGTTATTGCTTCTAGCTTTAAAAATAACCTCAATTTGAGGTTATTAAAGAGAATAAATAATTGGGGAAGGGTAGTTCAATGTGTAATTTCTATTTAAGACGGCTCCTGTTGATGGCAATGAGTTTTGCGACTTTTAGTCTTGCCGCAGCGCCTTATTCAAACAACCCTTACAGCAATTACCCTGCTAATTATCAAGCAGCAAACAATCAGACAAATTTCAATCAATCACAGATTATTTCTGTGATGCTCGCACCAACTGGCAGTAGTGTGGTACTAGGTGGAACAGTGGTGCCATTGCGGGAGGTAACCTTATCGGCACAAGTTCCAGGACGTGTTGATTACCTTGCAGGTATAGAAGGCGAATTTTTTCAGGCCGGTACGGTTGTAGTTGCGATAGACGATGATGACTTGCTAGCAAAACGCCAACAGGCCTTAGCCAATATCAGTGCTCAGTCGCAGGCTTTGCAAAACTCCCGTCTGCAATATTCTAAAGAATTTTGGGCGCCGCGTTCACGCGACGTTGGGCGTATGCCGGGCATGGGTTTGCCGTCAATGTTTGATATGTTTTTTACCCGGCCAATGGCCAGCGGCATGGGTTATGGGAATCCACTTCTGGAACGGCAAGCAGATTTATATGCTCAGGGTACTAATGTAGGGCAGGCGCGCAGTCAACAAATCAGTGCCTTGTCGCAATTACAACAGGTCGATGCACAGTTGCGCGATACACGGGCAATTGTTCCTTTCGATGCCATTATTGTAAAAAAATTAGTTGAAGTCGGTCAAACCGTTCAACCTGGTCAGGCGTTGTTAAAGTTAGCCGATAGTCAAAACCTGCAATTAAAGGTTGAGGTGCCGGTGCGGCTTGTTTCAGCATTAAGAAAAGACATGTTTGTACCCGCTATTCTCGATGTTGGTAGCGAACGTATTCAGGCTCGTGTTGCGCAGATTTATCCTGTTGCCGATAACAATCGTCATACGGTAACCGTTAAATTTGATTTACCCAAAGGGGTGCCCGGTGGGCCGGGAATGTATGCCGAAGTCATGATTCCAGACCCTTCTGTTGCAATACAAAACCTCCCTGTTATTCCAAACAGTGCCGTTATCTGGCGTGGTAGTTTGCCTGCGGTGTTTGTTGTGAACCATCAAAATAAAAAAGAATTACGTTTATTGCGTTTAGGAGAAGCCATTGATAATTGGACCATTGCCGTGCTGTCCGGCTTAAGAGCAGGTGAGCGTATATTTTTACATCCTTCGCCAGGTATGGCGGCAGGTTGGATTAAGTAACACTAACGACAACAGTATTAATATCAATGAGTAGTAGTTTATGAGTGATACTAATAACAACAAGCAAGATAATAATTCGGTTGATATAACACTTAATGAACAAGAGTTAGGTTTAGCCGGTCGCATCACCCGTCAATTTATTAATTCACCGGTGACGCCATTATTGATGGTCGCTTTTTTAGCGATTGGCATGTTGGGGTTAATTTTTACGCCACGGCAGGAAGACCCTAAAATTTCTGTGCCGATGGTGGATATCTATCTTCAATACCCCGGCGCATCAGCAGCACAGGTAACCAGCCTGGTGACCGACCCTCTCGAACGATTAATGAGCGAAATCCCCGGTGTACGCCATGTTTATTCAGCAACACAGCGTGGTAGCAGTATTGTTACCGTGCAATTTATTGTTGGTGAAGAACTTGAAAATTCCATTGTTAAAGTACATGACAAGGTTCAATCAAACCTCGATAAAATTCCGCCTGGCGTTTCTCTGCCGCTTGTTAAGCCGGTCGGCATTGATGACGTACCCATTGTTACCGTAACAATGTGGTCGAAAGATATTGATGACGATGTATTAAGAACGCTATCGTTAGATGTATTGCAACGTTTGTCTGAAGTACCGAATACCGGCAATGGGTTTGTTGTTGGTGGCCGGGCAGATCAGATACGTGTAGAAGCCTACCCAGAACGTTTAAGTGGTTATGGGATAAGTATTGCACAACTTGCAAAAACAATTAAAACGGCAAACTCTGAACGTGCAGCAGGAAACATTGAAGGCAATAATACCGCCTTTAATGTTTAT
>VAPL010873243.1_pt1 | contig 30331 bp, 22 predicted proteins | sample 3395061 | NCBI WGS metagenome assembly VAPL01 (sample SAMN08290444, study PRJNA428436) | hydrothermal vent metagenome | isolation source: Deep-sea hydrothermal vent chimney 2 | place: Pacific Ocean: Juan De Fuca Ridge | depth 2182 m m | reverse complement strand
CGGAGTGGACTCAATGTCAAATTAAGATTTAAATAATTCTATTTTCTCAATTTCTTCTTTAGTAATATTATAAAATTCTTTATGGATATTAAAGGGGTTTTTACTGTTGGGCTTTCTGGCAATGTAAGTACCGTCTTCATTCATTTCATATCCATTTGTATCATCCTTCAAATCATAACTAAGCATTGTCATTACCTGTTTTTTAAGCAATGGATCGACAACCATAAATAGCGATTCGATGCGTCGATCGTAACTTCTTACCATGATATCGGCACTACCACCGTAAATTTTAGGATCGCCATTTCCATGGAAATAATAAATTCTTGAATGCTCGAGATAGTCGCCCACAATTGAGCGAACCTCAATATTTTCACTGAGCCCTTTTCGTCCCGGTCGCAGGCTACATATTCCTCTAATAATCAATTTTATTAAAACACCAGCTTGAGAGGCTTTGTACAATTCATTTATTGTTTCTTTATCTTGAAGTGAGTTTAGCTTTATTATAATCCCGCTGGCCAGTCCATTTTTAGCATTTATAGCCTCATCCCTGATCATATTGATAATCTGCACCCGCATATCCTTGGGGGCAGTAATAAGATATTTATAAATTCTTGGGATGGAATGACCTGTTATGGCATTAAAAAATTCTGAAACATCATGTGCATAGACTTGGTTGGAAGTTAGAATCCCCCAATCGGTATAAAGCTTTGAAGTTGATTCATTATAATTGCCACTGGACATGTGCACATATCGTGTCACTTTTTCATTTTCTTTTCTTACAATCAGCAATAATTTTGTGTGGGTTTTTACTTCCTGAATTCCATAAATCACAAAGCATCCGGCATCCTGCAATCGCTTGGCTTCTTTCAGATTATTCTCTTCATCAAATCTTGCTTTAACTTCAAACAATACAGAAACATGTTTCCCGTTTTCTGTGGCCTTCAAAAGTGCCGCAGTAACTCTCGATTCTCTTGCCAATCTATATATCGTCAGCTTAATAGATAATACATTTGGGTCTTCGGCAGATTTTTCTAATAATTCTAACAGTGGCTCAATGCTATTGTATGGATGATGCAAGAGAATATCCCGCTGTTTTAGCACTTCAAATATTGTATCCTCAGACCCATCCAACATTGATATTGGCTTAACAGGAGATTTAAGTTTCGAAACTTTATTTTTAAATTCAACATGACCAATAATATTCCAGAAAGATGTATAATCAAATAAATTTCCATCAGAAACTTCAAATATATTATCATCTTCAAGATGCCATCTATTTTTTAATATCCGGAGCATCCAATTATTGGCATTTTCCTCTACTTCCAATCTTACAACTCTTCCAGTCTTTCTGGTTTTCAATTTTCGACGAAGTTCCTCAAGAAAATTAGATTCGATATCGTCACTTTCTTCAAGCGTAAAATCTCCATTTCTTGTAATTCTGAAAAGATCTATGGACTCAATATTTATATTCCTGAATAGCTTATGAATATAAGTTCTTATCACTTCCTCAATTGGAACAAAAACCAACATGTCATCCCTGTAAATTTCAAAAAACCTGGGAATGTTAGTTGGTATTTGAATAAAGGATAATCGTTTTTTCTCCGTTTCGTCTCTATGATCAATCGATACAACTCCAAATATCAACAGTTTATTTACGAGGGAAGGGAATGTATGATAGCTGTCAAATACCATTGGCGTAAGCATCGGAAATATCGTTTTTTTAAAATATTCCTTTACTCTTATTTTTTCATTATCATTTAACTCACCAACCATCAGGATATCAAAACCGTGTTTTTTGAAATATGGCCTTATATTTTTTACATAATGAATTGCCTGATCTTGAAAGAAATTATGGATCTCTTTCAATAATTTCTTTCTAAAAGGTATCTCCCTGAGGTTTGAGTAGTCTATACGTTCTTTATTGTAATCGAGGTAGTTGTACAAGCTACCAACACGTATCATAAAAAATTCATCCAGGTTGGATGAAGTAATGGCCATAAACTTTAGCTTATCAAAAAAGTTCCGACCTTCCCTTTTGGCCTGATCTAATACACGATAATTAAATTTTAGCCAGCTTAAATCACGGCTGATAAATTTACTTTTTATTATTTGAGAAGATGTGCGGTCGGTCATTTTCATGAGGTGGAATGGATAAAAATGAAAATAGGGTTTATACTAAATAAACCCTACTCTCTCAAAATGATTTATTTATTCTAAATATCTACATTAGCATACTTTGCATTTGCTTCAATAAATTCTCTTCTTGGTGCTACTTCGTCACCCATAAGCATAGAAAATAAATGGTCTGCTTCTGCCGCTGACTCAATAGTAACTTGTTTCAAACTACGCCTCTCCGGATCCATAGTTGTTGTCCACAACTGTTCGGGATTCATTTCCCCAAGTCCTTTATAGCGTTGAATACTAACTGAATCTTCTTTTCCTTCACTTCCCGCCAATTCCATAACAATTCTATCTTTCTCCTCTTCATTCCAACAATACCTTTCATTTTTTCCACGCTTCAATAAATACAAAGGGGGCAGTGCAATGTATAAATATCCATGGTCAATTAATTTTTTCATGTATCTAAAAAAGAACGTTAGAATTAAAGTTCGGATGTGACTTCCATCAATGTCAGCATCCGTCATGATGATAACTTTATGATACCTCAGCTTTTCCATATTCAATTCTTTCTCATCCTCTTCGGTACCAAAACTAACTCCCAATGCCGTAATCATATTTTTGATTTCGTCATTGTCGTAAATTTTATGCTCCTGGGCTTTTTCTACATTTAGTATTTTACCTCTCAATGGTAAAATCGCCTGAAAAGCTCTGTTTCTTCCCTGTTTTGCAGAACCTCCAGCAGAGTCTCCTTCAACAAGATATATTTCACAAACTGTAGGGTCATTATCCGAGCAATCTGCCAATTTCCCAGGAAGGCCCGAGCCGCTTAATACGTTTTTTCGTTGTACCATTTCCCTAGCCTTGCGTGCTGCATGACGCGCCTGTGCTGCCAAGATAACTTTCTGAACAATGGTTTTAGCGTCTTTTGGGTTTTCCTCCAAATAAGTATTTAGTGCCTCGCCAACTGCAGTATCCACAGCACCCATGGCTTCAGAATTTCCAAGCTTAGTTTTTGTTTGTCCTTCAAACTGAGGCTCTTGTACTTTGATAGATATTACAGCCGTCAGTCCTTCTCGAAAATCATCGCCACTTACCTCTACCTTAGCCTTATCTAACAAGCCCGATTTATCAGCATAAGATTTGAGTGTCCGTGTCAATGCACGCCGAAATCCTGCAACATGAGTTCCTCCTTCTATGGTATTTATGTTATTTACATAAGAAACCATATTTTCAGTGTAGGAACGATTATAGCTTAAAGCAGCCTCAACTGGCATACCTCCTTTTTCGGTATTAATATAAATACAATCCTTAATTAGCTTCTCTCTATTGCTATCAAGATAATTGACAAATTCGCGAAGACCTCCTACAGAGAAAAATGATTGAGATTTATTGCTCCCATCATCTTCTTGCTCTCTTTCATCTTCAAGATTTATTCTAATACCGGCATTTAGAAATGATAATTCTCTAAGCCTGGATGCTACAGTTTCATAATTATATTCTGATACAATAAATATTTCACTGTCAGGCTTGAAGTGGATTGTTGTTCCGGTAAGGTCAGTTGTTCCTACTTCTTTTACACTGTAAAGCGGCTTTCCTTTAGAATATTCCTGTTCATATATCTTCCCATTTCTATAAACTTTTGCGTTCAGCATAATAGAGAGTGCATTTACACAAGAAACACCTACACCATGTAATCCACCTGAGACTTTATAGGTATCCTTGTCAAACTTACCTCCTGCATGGAGCACAGTCATCACAACTTCCAGAGCCGATCTCTTTTCCTTAAGGTGCATATCCGTTGGAATACCTCTTCCATTGTCACTTACACTTATAGAATTATCCTTATGAATGGCAACATTAATGGTATCGCAGTGGCCTGCTAGTGCTTCATCAATGGAATTATCAACAACTTCCCAAACCAGATGATGAAGGCCTTTGACACTAACATCACCAATATACATGGCTGGTCTTTTTCTGACAGCTTCTAAACCTTCAAGTACCTGAATATTATCTGCTGAATAGTCGCCTTTATTTTGATCTTTTTTCTCGCTCATATTTAATTAAAATAAATGCAAAAATACCTATAATCAGGCTATTTTTATGCATGGTATCTTAAATAAAATTGAAAAATGCATTTATGAAAATTAGTACAGAATCTCACTATCCAAATAAGGCAGGTCAAGCCTAAATAGGTAAATAATTCTCAACAAATAACTAAAAAAGTACCCATATGCTCATTTATTTATTTTGAATAACTTCAATTAATAAAAAGCACTAATTTTAGACGATTAAATTAATATTAAATGGGATTATTTAAAGTCTTTAATAAGAATGAAAAAAATAAAAGCAAAAGCTATATTAAAAGCCTATTAGAGGTTGCCTTTGCTGATGGAGAATTGGATGAAAGCGAATTAAACCTTGTTATTTCTATTGCTAGTAAATTTGATATACCAAGAAATACTGTTTTTGAAATAAAGGACAATCTCGACACAATTACATTTAATCCACCATCAAGTTATAGTGCCAAAATAAAACTTATTGAAGATTTGGTTAAAGTAATGATGGTCGATAAAACTGTCGAGGAAAGAGAAATAGAGATCTGTAAAAAATTAGCTTTAAAACTCAACATCTCAACCGTAATAGTTGATGATGTAATTTTATCTGTTAACAATTCAAGCAATAATTAAAGATGAATGCTGATGTGCTATTTTATTAAAATAATTTGATTGCTATTTTTATTTTTTAAATAATTTGCCCTGATAATTACTAATTCAATTTAATCAAACATGAAAAATGATTTATAACTATGCTGATTTTTATTTGTACTTTTGCTGGCTAACTAAATCATTCTGTAATATCATTTTTCTAATTTACACTAAGATATTTACCTAAAAATTAAACCGTAATCATGAATAAATATATCTATTACCTACTTTTTATCTTTCTTTTCACCTCTTGCTATACCGTTAAGAAAGTTACCTACTTGCAAAGCGAACAAAATGTTTTAGAGTTAAAAAATAACCCTGTCGAATACCTTGTACAACCGAACGATATATTAAGTATCACCGTCCAAAGTCTTGATCCCGAGCAATCTGCTTTTTTCAATATTGCATCTGGAGACAATAGAAATATACAAGCAAATGAAGCATCTCTATTTTTAAGTGGATATTCAATAACGCAAAATGGGATTATCAATTTACCGATCATTGGTGAAGTAAAGGTAAGTGGGCTAACGGTAGAACAAATCCGAGAATTGATTCAAAGTGAAATAAACAAGTATTTATTAGATGCTATTGTATTGGTGAAACTTACAAGTTTTAAAATATCGGTATTGGGGGATGTAAGAAACCCAGGTACAAGATTTATTTATAACAATCAAGCAACAATATTTGAAGCCTTGAGTTTGGCAGGTGATGCAAACATATCAGCTAATATTAAAGCAGTAAAACTAATAAGGCAAATAGATGGTAAATCGTATGTAATAAAGCTAGACTTGACTAATCCAAAAATTATTGAATCACCTCATTATTTTCTTTTACCGAATGATGCTATCTATGTAGAGACTTCTAAAGAAAATATCTTTAGAAATAATTTAGTACTACTCACGATAATTTTTACAGCTGTCTCAACTAGTTTATTAATATTAAGTTTTATATCTACACAATAATTTGAAAAATATGGATACGATTCAGGATGAAGGAATCGATATAATACAACTGCTATCAAAATTTGTTTCAAGATGGTACTTATATATTATCGCCCTGATAGTTTGCCTACTTTTAGCGTATGCTAAAATTAAAACCTCACCAAAAGTTTATGAGGTATATGCAATTTTAAAAATGAACGTTGGCAGTTCGAAATCAGATAAAATATTAAATTCCGTTGAATTAGATAAGAGTGAGGTAAATATTCAAGACAAGATAATTGAAATCAAATCTACGAATTATATTAAAGAGACATTAAATCAGTTAGATTTTGGTATCTCTTATTTTACTAACGAAAACTTTGTTCAAAGGGAGAGGTATAAACTTGATTTCCCTGTTAATGTTAGTATTGATTCCAGTATAAACATACTAACAGACATTCCTTTTTATATCAATATAATAAGCAATGAAGAGTTTGAACTTGAATTTGAAATTAAAGATCTTCTCAATGCCACTTTATATAATTTTTCTGAAAAAATAGAAATAAAGCAACAATACCCAAATCAAAAATTTGTAAAAACCTATCAATTCAATAAGCCTATCATTGAACCAAGCCTTGGATTAGGTTTTACTATCACGTTAGTTGGTGATCCAAAAAAATATGAAGATAATATCTTATTTTTTAAGATAAATAACCCAAATGGCTTAATACAGGCATATTTAGAGATGCTTAATCTCGAGATTACAGAAAGGGAGTCAAGCATTTTATATTTGAAAACCGGATCCAGTATTGTGCAAAAAGAAATTGCCTTTTTAAATACCTTGATGGATGTAGTTATCAAAAAAAATCTTGAACAAAAAAATCAAGAATATCTGAAAACAATAGATTTTATTGATTTCCAAATTGCCAACGTATCGACTTCACTAATAAAAGCAGAAAGTGATCTGGAATCAATCGGTTATGCTACAACGAAAATTGGAGAGACTTCAATATTATTTGAACAGAGACGGCAGTTAGAAACCCAGATATCTTCTTATACAGTACAATTACAGAACCTTAGAAACATATTAAGCAATCTAGATAATATTGCTGCTTCGGCAATTTCTACCGGCTCATCTGATATAAAAGATCCTATGATTGATAAACTGATTATCAAATTGACTGATTTATTCCAGCAAAGGGCAAATTTAAGGAGAACAGCAACAGAAGCAAATCCAGTAATTCAAAGGATAAATGGCGAAATTGAAACAACAAAAGTAGCATTAAGAAATGCCTTAAACGGTGCGTTAAATAACCTTAATGTTTTAATTGAAAATCTTAAATATCGTCTTCAACAAACAAAAGCTAATATAAATAGGCTTCCTGGAGCAGAAAGAAAAAAATTGGGCATTCAGCGAAAATTTGAATTTAGTGACAATACCTATGAATTATTTATGCAAAGGAAGGCTACTGCCGGTATTGCTTTAGCTACAAATGAATCCGATTGGAAAATAATAGAAAATGCAAAAGTCAACACCTATATGGGACTCCTATCACCGAATGTAAAATTCATATATCTATTGGCTATTTTTGCAGGTTTGTTTATTCCTTCAATTATAATTCTGATTGTCGACATGTTTGATAATCGTATAAAAAGTAAAAAGGAAATAGAAAAAATAACAAATATTCCAATAATTGGATCGATTGTAAAAGGAGATAAAAATAAAAAACTAATCACGCAATACAGTACCAAATCCGCACTTACTGAATCTATCCGAGACATCAAGATAAACCTTCAGTTCGTTTCGAGTGATAGCAATCAAAAAATAATTGGAATTACATCATCTGTCAGCGGAGAAGGAAAGACCTTTTGTGCAGTAAATCTTGGAGCTGTAACCGCCCAATCAGGGAAAAAAGTATTAGTATTGGATGCCGATATGAGAAACTCCAAAATGGGTACTTACTTTAATGCTCAAAAATCAAAACATGGGTTTTCGTCATATCTTATTGGAACATCTAATATTGATGAGATAATTCAACCCTCTCCAATTAAAAATTTAGATATTATTTTTGCAGGACCATTTCCTCCAAATCCTTCAGATCTTTTAGGGCTTCCAAAGGCTTCTTTGTTATTAAAAGAACTTTATAAAAAATACGATTATATAATTGTTGATTTTCCTCCAATAGGGCTCGTTGGAGACTACATGATATTATCAAAGTATATTGATATAAATATTTACATATCCAGGTACAAATTCACTTTGAAAAAATCTTTTGAGAAAATTAATAATCTTTATAATGATAAGAAGTTGGAAAATATGATAATTATTTTGAATGATGTAAAAGTTGATACATTATATGGTTCCAACCCATATTACCTTAAAGACTATAAATAAAATGTGTTTTGAGTATCATTTTGCATAATAAACTATGCGTCTATTTAATGACTTATTTCAAATAGTGAAGTTTTCTAACCGAGAATAAAAGTGATTTTTATTATTATGATTTAGTAAAAATGATCAAGTTGAATAAAAATCTATTATTACAAGTTCCGATAATCATTATTCTTTTTACTCAGAATATTTTTTCTCCTTACCTCGATTACAATGAGCTAAATACCCATGCAACTTTTGATAAGGTAATTGGCCTGATTGAAAAACTATTTCCGCTACTATTTCTAATCTTCACCTTTTATAAGGTGGGGAGCTTGAGAAAATATCATCTCATATTCTTCCTTTTTACAATATCATATATCACATATTTGATTTTTGAATCATTGTATTTATATCAATCATTTTTCGAGTTTCCACATGTATTTTTTAAGATTATAAATTTGACTATGATCTGTTCTTTTTTGTTGTTTTATCAAAAAAGTAATAGAATAGATGTCAAATTGATAATGAATATTATATTCTATGGGATATTAATTAAGATACTTATTAATCCAGGAATCGTATCGTTGGGTGCCTTTGTTTCTCATATAAGGTTAGTGCCCTCGGAATCTGTTTTCCTGCTATTATTACCAGCACTTTACTTTTTTAATAAATATATCTTAGAATTCGAAAAGTTGTCTCTCCTTAAATTTATCATACTTTTTTTCTTGATTATTTATTTTCAGCACCGTAGTGTTTGGACCGCAAGTTTTGCAGCATTTGCGCTAAATTTCTTTATACTTATAAGGCAGAATGCGCTAAATTTCAAAAAAGTGTTGCCTTATGTATTAATTTTCTCATTTTTATTTCTTTTGCTATTCAGCTTGGTTGCTACAAAATCTCCCGAAATAGTAAAAAAAATTGATCAAGAAATAATTAACATATTAAATCCCCAAGAAGATAAAACTGGCAGCTGGAGAATTATGCAGTATGAAGCTTATAAACCTTTTATTGCAAAACATTTGGCTGAAGGAATGAGATTAAAGGGATTTGAATTGCCTGTTCAATTTTTTAATAGTGAACATGGAACGCAATTGTTTACATCAAACACCGGGCATCATTTTCATAGCTATTATGTGGAAACGCTTTTCTATTTTGGGTTCATTGTGCTTGCAATGACAATGATCATTATCTTAATTCCAATTGTTAAGATAATTGCCAATAATAACGATTACACCCCTGCAATATTGAGTTTTACTGCATTTGTCTTTAGCGGGCTCATTTTTGGATTGGCTTACAGATTACCGATTTATTATTGGCCTATACTTGGAATTACATTGACTCTATATAATCTTGAAAAAATTAGACTCAAAGAGAAGGTATAAAAAACAATCCTGCCTATTATTTTTGAATCTCATATAATCAATTTAAAGATCCAACAATTGTTTTCTATACAATAATTGAATTAGCAACATAAATTTCTTCCTAATAACCATAATTGTCATAAATGCACAAGCATTTATTATCATTTCAACATAATGTAATATTCATAAATTAAGTAGATGATATTAATATTCTAGATTCAATCAATTTGTACTATTCGGTTATATCTTTTAATTATTTGAATATTTGATTGAATATATGGAGTTTTAAATATAACATTTCTAAGAAACTTGATTTTCTGTCTTAATGCAATTAAAACAGTTAATTGCCATACTTTAAGCATATTTTTATCATACAATTTTATGCTTACATATCTTGATTGATGAGAAATCTTTTTTCAAACTTTGCACTCAAGTTCTATTAAAAATTAATGTTTTTTAATCGGTCGTAACACTTATTACTTTTTTATTAACGATTTCGACCTGAATCATTTTTCATTCTTAATCAATAAGTATGAATCTTAGGAACTTAAAAATCGCAGACACACCTATCCTTTGAAAAAAAACTGACTTTTTTTATTCAGTTTAATATCAAAACACATTAATAAATGTTATTTTATATGAAAAAGATTATGTTAGGTTTAGTTGTGCTAATTGCTTTTCAGGCGTGTACAAGTGAGTTAAGTGAAATTGATGGTGTAATAGGCGATAATATTGATTCGAGTATTATAGATGATGGAAGAGGGGACAATTTTATTTCTATACCTTCTGAATCATTTCTGAGTCAATACTTCTTTACAGATAATGGGTCTCCAATTTCAACCAGAATTGAAAATCAAATTCATCATGATTTCAATAGTCCTGTTGATACAAATAAGGAGTCAAAAGATTTAAGTGCTAAATGGACCGGAAACTTTTATTTTGAAGCTGGAGAATATGATTTCTCTATAAAATCCAATAAAGGCATAAAAATCACTATTGATGACAATATAGTTTTAAATGAGCCTGAAAATCAAAAGGTTACATCCTATAGTATTAATCAACAGCTAGATGGAATTCACAAGTTAACTGTTGAATATAATATTGAAGACAACATATTGGATTCTGAAGAAAATAATAGTTCAATTGATACGGAAGAAACAGTAAAAAAAGATTCAAATGACAATAATGCCGCCACAGAAATTGCAGATAATAACAAACCTGTAGTGGAAGTTGATAACAGCACACCAACAGTAGAGGTTGACTGGACAGAAAGTAAACCCGAAGAAAATTCTAATATAGGCGGAGGTGTATTTTATACTTTAAAGGAACTGGAAATTTGGAGGGAAAGATCTAAATCAGGACCATACAAAACGAAAGGTGATTTTGGTACTAATTCTCCTGGAGACTGGGACAGAATATATAAAAGTGCCAATGAGTTATTAAGCGGTAAAAATGAGGGTCCATGGAGAGGTGAGAGTACAACAAGCATAGAGCCTGGCTGGAAACATGATCGGGTAAGAGATGCTGCGTTTGTTTATCTATTAACGGAAGACTCCAAATTTGCAAGGCCTGTTATTAATTTTTTGGTCACTCAAGCAAAAGAACCTTTAGCGCAATGGCCAAATAGAAAGTACATTAGTGATATGGGACTATTCAGTACTGCAGGTTGGATGATCAAAATGTTAACTGCCTATAGCTTTGTAAAGAATGAGGCAAGCAGCAATGACCAATCTACAATTGAAAGATGGTTTCGGGAAGGCGCAGAATACTATAAAGGAAACATGCAAAATGATTTATCCAAAAATTTTCCAAACAGACTAAATGAAGATTATTCTGTTCGAGAAAGAAATGCAAAGGATGGAGCTATGGATAATAAATGGGCTTATTATGATCGTGACGGAAAAAAGTACAATCAAATATCGGTATTGGGAAAATGGTATAATAATAGGAGAGCGAACATGATAGGGTATATGGGATATGCCGGAGTATTCTTTAAAAATGCAGAATTGATTCATCATTCAAAAATATTTTTTAAGGAAATGCTCATGTTTGGCACCTTCCCAGACGGAACAATGTGCGAATATGAAAGAAATACAGACTACGACTTGCCGTTTGCAGGTGTTACTTATTCATCTATAAACATTGAGATGTTTACTGTAGTAGCTGATGCCTTGGCCAGAACAGGAGATTTTGAACTATATCAATACTCCACCTCTAAAGGCCTCTTTGGAACAGAAGGTGGTGAAAAAAGTTTAGAACTACTAATCAAGAACTATTATGATCAACTAAATAATAGAGTAGAAAGATACGCCTTAATGAAAGGAAAACTTTATAGAATTGATATGATCAATGAGCTTGACCAAGACCGCCATTGGGTAAATGATACATGGTTTGTTAAGGCTAATTTGTATTACAAAAATGATTACTTTTTAAAGACATACACAAGGACATTATCAACATCAAAACCATACCCTGCTTACAGGTGGGGCACGGCGGGGAAAACAGAATATCCATGGTCAGGAACAGATGGAATGATGCCTGGCAATTTGTTTATGTACGGAGGAATAGAATCTAAAATATCCATCTTTTAACAAATATTTTATAGAGAAATCCCAGTTTTGAGATTTCTCTATAATCTGAAACGAAGTATAAAAATCATCTCTTTTATTAATAGTTAAAGGTTTTTATATTTGCGTATAGCTAAAGTCAATCAAATATGATTTGACTTAAATTTGGATTAAAAAATATCAAAGATTTACCCATCAGAGTTAAGGAACAGTTTTTCAAACTTAACATTTATATAAGTACCGAGTGTAAGCCTATTATTGAAAGCGGGCCTCAACTCCGACTTGTCGGAGTCCTTGATTTATCAGGTTAACAGTGGATTATTGAGATAATTAGGCAGCTCAAATCCTGTTTAGTTGGGGTTTGAATTAACCTCCTTTTCGCTTGATGGGTATTCATTTTACAGGCTTCTTACATATTCTTTGTAAACTGACTTAATGCCATCCTCAAGATTTATACTATATGTAAATCCAAGGTTTTCCAACTTTGATACATCCATTAATTTCCTTGGAGTACCGTCTGGTTTAGATGTGTCAAATGTTAATTCGCCATTGAACCCAACAGTTCGCTTTACTAATAAAGCCAGGTCTTTAATAGAAATATCATTTCCGACGCCAATATTTACGAACCCACCGTCACTATAATTTTGCATAAGAAAAAAGCATGCCGCCGCCAAATCATTAACATGCATAAATTCTCTTTGAGGGCTTCCTGTCCCCCATATTTCTACAAATGGTTTGTTCTCTATTTTTGCATTATGGAATTTCCTGATAAGTGCAGGTAATACATGAGAATTTTTCAAATCATAGTTATCGTTTGGCCCATATAAGTTCGTTGGCATTGCTGAAATGAAATTACATCCATATTGATCTCTGTATGCGTCACACATTTTTATCCCTGCTATTTTTGCAATAGCATATGGTTCATTGGTCGGTTCAAGTAATCCTGTTAATAAAGCATCCTCACTTAAAGGTTGAGGAGCTAATTTGGGGTATATGCAAGAACTCCCAAGGAACAGCATCTTTTTTACTTTATTCAAATATGATTGATGAATTACATTGCCTTGAATCATTAGGTTGTCATATAAAAACTCTGCTCTATAAGTATTATTGGCAATAATACCCCCAACTTTGGCGGCAGCCAAAAATACATAATCGGGCTTCTCAATAGAGAAAAATGACTTCACTTCTGATTGGTCTTTTAAATCAAGTTCACTTGAAGTCCGGGTTATTATATTTTGAAATCCCTCAGACTTCAATTTTCTATAAATAGCTGATCCAACCATCCCGCGGTGTCCAGCAATATAAATTTTATCTTCCTTATTCATTATTCATGGTAATTGAATACTTTATGCCCGCCTTTAACTAAAAATTGATCTCTCTTAAACAATTCAATATCAGAACTTACCATATCTTCCACCAGCCCTTTAAGGTCGTATTCCAATTCCCAACCCAATTTTTCTTTGGCTTTTGTAGGGTCACCGATAAGAAGCTCAACCTCTGTTGGGCGATAATACCTAGGGTCAATTTTCAGAATAACTTGTCCTTTTTTTAGTTGAAATTCTTTATTGTTGCACTTCACAATTTTTGCAGTTTCGTCAACTCCTTTTCCTTCAAATTCTACTTCAATTCCAACTTCGGCAAAACTCATTTTAACAAAATCTCTAACTGTTGTTGTCACACCAGTAGCAATTACAAAATCATCCGGTACATCTTGTTGCAAGATAAGCCACATAGCTTTAACGAAATCCTTTGCATGTCCCCAATCGCGCTTAGCATCAATATTTCCCAAATAAAGAACTTCTTGGAGGCCAAGAGCGATTCGGGCAACAGCTCTGGTAATTTTCCTGGTAACGAATGTCTCGCCTCTCAATGGTGATTCATGATTAAACAAAATCCCATTACATGCAAACATATCATAAGCTTCGCGATAGTTTTTCGTAATCCAAAAGCCATAAATTTTTGCAACCGCATAAGGAGATCTGGGATAGAATGGTGTTGTCTCAGATTGTGGTGTTTCCTGAACCAATCCATACAATTCGGAAGTTGATGCTTGATAAACTCTTGTTTTATCAACCAACCCCAGTAGTCTTACTGCCTCCAGTATTCTTAATGTTCCCAGCCCATCGACATTGGCTGTGTATTCTGGCGTATCAAAACTCACTTTCACATGAGACATAGCACCTAAATTGTATATTTCGTCAGGTTGAATTTCTTGTATAATCCTGATTATATTACCGGAGTCTGTTAAATCACCATAATGTAATTTTAATTTAACTTGCTTTTCATGTGGGTCTTGGTAAAGATGATCGATTCTGTCTGTATTAAATAACGAGCTTCTTCTTTTTATACCATGAACCTCATATCCCTTTTTGAGAAGAAATTCAGTAAGGTATGCACCGTCTTGTCCTGTAATTCCAGTAATTAATGCTTTTTTCATTTCTAAATTAAATACAATTCAAACTTAATATTTTGTTATTAAACTAAATTTAGTCTAATCACTTTTATCAAGCAAATATCAACAATTATGACTTTAACTCACCTTCATATTATTAGAAAAAAAATGTACTCTCTCAATACTCTATCTTAAAATTACGCATGATTATCTATTAAAATCAACTAAAAACACATCGAAAATTATCACTTATTGATAGACATATGCACTTAACTGATCCATAATCAATTAATGCTGATCTACATCAGCAAAAATTATTCATTTTATTAAAACTATGTTTTTGTACCATTTTTAATTTGAATGTTCAAAAGTTAAAATCTTCCAATGTGCAAATGCTGCATTTACACTATTGTTAGATATTATTGTACCAATATTAAGGTATTCAACCAAGTATACATTGGTAGTAATTATCTTGTCAAAAAAATCAAATCAAATGTGCCTCATACTATTTGCTTTAAATAAAAATCCGGATTACAAAATAATTATTGCGGCAAATAGAGATGAGTTTTTTAATAGACCTACCATTAGTGCTGGATATTGGAAAGAAAATAATGCAGTTTTAGGGGGAAGAGATATCAAATCAGGAGGTACCTGGATCGGTATCAATAAGACTGGTCGATTTATTGCCATCACCAATTATAGAGACCCGAAAAATGAAAATTCAAATGCTAAATCCAGAGGTGATCTTTCAAAAAGATTTCTATTTCAAAGCGAAAGTGTTTCGGATTTTATAAAAGATATATCAAAGTCCAGGTCGATATACAATGGGTTTAATCTTCTATTGAGCGATGATGCATTCAATTCATTGTATCATTATTCAAATATTTCAAATCGTAAAACAAAAATTAAAAATGGTATTCACGGATTAAGCAATCATCTAATTGACACGCCATGGCCAAAAATTGCAACAGGTAAAACTGAGCTGTCAAAAATTGCAGCATCTGAATCAATCAAGTTGGGTGGCTTGGTGGAAATGTTAAAATCAGACAAAAAAGCCTCAGATGAATTATTGCCAAACACTGGGATTTCATATGATCTTGAAAAAAAACTTTCATCTGTATTTATATCTATGAATGGTTATGGAACCAGGTGTTCTACTATAATATTGGTAGATAAAGAAAATAATATATCCTTTCTTGAGGTCTCTTACAATGAAAAAAAACAAGTTATTGATTACAAAAAATACAATTTTGAATTAACTCCTTAAAAAATCCATTAACCCAAATTACTGCTTCATTTGCCATTAGAAATTAATCAAATATTACATGCATTTTTTGGCTAATAATAACAGAACTATATCAAAATCATATTAATTGCTAATTTTGGAATACATACATTTTTTATTTTAAATATAAAGACATGATTACTAGACAATTAAACCTTCTGATACAATTAGCAACTATTGATGGGTCATTGGCACCTAAGGAAAGAAAGCTTATTGAGCACATTGCCAAGGTAAATAATTTGGATGAAGACCAAATCAAAGAGCTACTAAATAAACCGGTACAAATTACCGACTTTCAACATCTTACAGAAGATGAAAGGTTTAATAATTTATATATGGTCATTCAACTCATGAAAATAGATGGGCAGGTTTTTAAAGCGGAAATTGTATTTTGTGAAGAGCTAGCTGTGAAATTGGGATATAAGAAAAAGGTTGTTGCTGAATTATCAAAAAACATATATAGTGACCCAAGCATAACTGCTGATCGGGATATGCTAAGAGCAACGGCTGCAAAATTCAGGTTATAGATTGAATAGTGAATTTTATTCTATTTTGAATTCATTAATTCTTCAATTTCATCAGTTTCTATTGGAATATTATCCATCAGGTCTATTATTCCATCATTGGTAATTACCACATCATTTTCGAGTCGAATACCCAGTTTTTCTTCTCTAATATAAATACCAGGCTCAACTGTATAAACCATTCCTGTCTCCATCTTTCTATCTTGATGTCCATAATCATGTACATCCAAACCAAGGTGATGAGAGGTACCATGCATGAAATATTTTTTGTAAGCGGGCCTTTTTTGATCTTGTTTTTTTATATCAGTTTTACTTAAAAGACCCAAACCCAACAATTCGCTTTCCATTATCTTTCCTACTTCTTTATGATATTCGGGAATAGTATTTCCGGGCCTCAGCATTTTCATGGCCTCACTTTGTACTCTAAGCACTGCATTGTAAACTGCCTTTTGCCTTTCAGAAAACTTACCATTTACGGGCACGCATCTGGTCAGGTCTGCATTATAATTTCCGTATTCTGCACCAATATCCATTAGCAGTAAATCACCATCTTTGCACATAGCGGTATTTTCTATATAATGCAATACACACGCATTGTATCCAGAAGCAATTATCGGTTGAAATGCGAATCTTCTGCTACGGTTAGAAATAAACTCATGAATTAACTCAGCCTCAATTTCATATTCCATCACACCAGGGTTGATGAATTTCAGTACTCTTCTAAATCCTTTTTCGGTAATAAGGATTGCTTCCTTAAGCTCGTCTATTTCGTGATGCGACTTAATTGCTCGTATATCATGCAAAATCGGTTGAGATCTTTCAAATTTATGTAAAGCAAATTTGTTTTTACACCATTCTGCAAATCTCCCATCCCTGGTCTGAACTTCATTTTTCGCCCTTAAATGCTCGTTGGCGTTTAAATAAATGATGGAAGCCTTATATATAATTGTATTAATTACTTCATTGAATTGCGAAAGCCAATATATTGATTGGATTCCGGACAATTCTTGCGCTTCATTTTTTGTATGTTTATGCCCATCCCAAATTGCAATTTCATCACTGGTTTCTTTTATAAATAAAATTTCCCGGCTTTGCTTTTCATTCACACCTTGAAAAATCAACAAGATACTTTCTTCCTGATCAATGCCACTCAAATAAAACAAATCCGTTTGTTGAATAAAGGGCATCACACCATCTGCACTGGTTGGCATAATATCACTTGAATTAAAAATAGCTACCGAATTTGGCGACATTCGTTTAGCAAATTCTTTCCTATTTTTTTGGAATAACTCTTTTTTTGCGGGTGCGTATCTCATACTATTTTATTCAAGGATTGGATAAATATAATGCCCGAAAACAGGTAAGCAAAATATATAAAATATATTGCCTTTGAAGGTGTCAATTATTTTGTAACAAAAAAAAACTTAATCCAATTTTGGATTAAGTTTCTCGGCTAAAACTAAACTTAATATGTATTTTTTTATAACTCCTAATTTTTGCACTCTATAATAAATGCAAATATAAATTTATTTATTTATAGTTACTCTAATAACGCAATAAATTATATTTTGTTTAAAATGATTATAATAATTTTAATAGGTCAAGAAATAATATACAATTATTGGATTTTATCAAATACCTTATTGCGATATAATTACAATAATTTATTAATACCTTTTTGAATAATTAATCACTAACAATATATCAAGTAAGGAATAAAAAAAGATTAATAATTTATTATTGTGTCTAATATCTTCTAATTATAACATACATATATTTCAAATTAACATGATGGATAAATTGAAATATATGATTATTCCGCACTTTTTGTTTTACATGTTTTGATTCCGAAAGGCATATAAAGTGGGCAAGTGCTCGCAAAACTTGTAATTATAAATACACCTGCAAATACAAGCAAAATTATAGCCCATATGCCATTGATTACATTAGTAAAATATAAAATTCCAATAATCAGAGCAATAACAACTCTTATAATACGATCAATACCACCCATATTTTTCATGATATAATTAATTTTAGTTTTGCTATTAATTAAAATTCACAACAAAAATAGTGAGGCCTTGGGTCAGGTAATGGTGACCTATGTCACGCTGCTACAATATTTTTATCCCTTCAGGAGATTGGATAATTTTTTGGTCTTTTTCCAATTTCTTTATCACCCTGCTTACTACCTCTCTTGCGGTACCAAGATCATTTGCAATTTGTCGGTGCGGAACCAACACGATATCAGTATTGGTCAATTTAGCCTTGTCATCCAAATATCTCATTATGCGTTGATCCAGTGTTGTAAAAACCAATTGATTAATGGTATTCAATAAATCAAGGTATCTCTGATGATATAAATCAAAAAATAATTTATTGAACCTTGGATATTTGGCTATCCATTCTTCAACTTTTATAGTAGGCAGTAAGGCAATTTTTGACTCCGCATCTGTGACCGCATAAATTTGGCTTGGCTTATTATAAATCGCTGCGGTAAAAGAAACAATGCAACTCTGCCTTGGCTTGATATAATACAGGAGCAATTCTTTCCCATCAAATTGGCTATAAACCCTTACAGCCCCATCAATAATTACAGGCAAATGCTTGAGATACTGGCCCTCTCGAATAAGAACTGTGTTCTTAGGAAATGTATCAGAGATCGATTCTTGTAAAATATTTTCTACAAGTTCTGGCTCTAAAAATGCGAGACTATCCTTTACAGTTTTATCAGTTATCATTTATTAGGTGGTTTGATTAATAATAATACTAAAAAGCTACCATAACAAATAATTAATTATATTGTTAATAAATGTGAAAGTTGAATGCGAGAAACAGTTTAAATATTCAAAATTTAGATATATGAAACAATTACATTTTCCTATTATAATTTTTGCCATGGTGTTAATTTTATTATCTCTCCAATCATGTGACGATTCCAGTGAGGAAACAGATCCATGTAAAAATGGGCCGATTTTAGAAATTAATGCTGTCGTTGCTACAATCATTGGGCAATCTGATGGGATGATAATTGTAAGTGCAAGTGGAGGTAAATCGCCATACTTGTACAGCCTTGATGGGTCAAATTTTCAAAATAGTGATACATTTTCCAGCCTTGCCGCAGATGATTATACCATTGTCGTGAAGGACAATAATAATTGTACTGATACCAAAGTGACAAGCATAAAAGCAGTGCAAGAGGTATCATACGCCAATCAAATCCGTCCAATAATAGATGGGAATTGTCAGGTTTCTGGTTGTCATGGTAGCGATAGTGGTATTCCAAGCTGGGCTACTTACAATGATGTAAAATCCAAAGCCGATAGAATTAAGACAAGAACCGGCAACAAATCTATGCCTTTAGTTGGATCACTTAGTGATGCCGAAATATCGCAAATCGCAGATTGGGTTGATCGGGGAGCTCCAGAAAATTAATTTTTTTTGATCGTTATTGTTTAAGGGGGACCACCATAAGGCGCACTCAATTTTTAAGAGTCAAATTAAAATCCCGCAAAACCATTTTTCATTGGATCATTTTATAGCTTTGCGGGTTGTCTAAAAAATTAGGGCAACTAAGAATAATATTTACGTATGAAATTTAAAGAATTTAAGCTTAACGAGCTACTCATGGAAGCATTGTCTTACATGGGATTCGATGAAGCGACACCCATTCAGGAACAAGCCATTCCATTAATAATTGAAGGAAAAGATCTTATTGGCAGTGCGCAAACAGGAACAGGAAAAACCGCAGCTTTTTTGCTGCCGATTTTGCACAAACTTACCGACAAACACGATCAGTTAAATACCTTGATCATCGTTCCAACAAGAGAATTAGCCATCCAGATTGATCAGCAAATTGAAGGCTTCTCCTATTTTACTCATGTCACTTCTTTGCCTGTTTATGGAGGAGGTGAGGGTCAGGATTGGGAGACTCAAAAAAAGGCGCTTACCAAAGGAGCAGAAATTATCGTCGCAACACCAGGGAAATTAATCTCACATCTCAACATGGGCTATGTGAAGTTTGATCATTTGCAACATTTGATTTTAGATGAAGCCGACAGAATGCTTGACATGGGTTTTCATGACGACATTCAAAAAATAATTAACTTCCTTCCAAAGAAAAGGCAAACGCTGATGTTCAGTGCTACCATGCCACCAAAAATCAGAGAGTTGGCGAAGAAAGTATTAAATAATCCTGAAGAAATAAGTATCGCAATTTCAAAACCTGCGGAAGGGGTAATTCAAGCTGTTTGTCTCACGTATGACAGCCAAAAAACTCCACTCATCAATTCGATGATCTCAAACAAGCCAGATGTGAAATCCATTTTGGTTTTTACTTCTACAAAGAAAAAGGTAAATGAAATCGTACGGGGGCTAATTTCTAAAAATTATAAAGTAGAAGGCATTTCATCTGATCTTGTACAGAATGAACGGGAAGAAGTTTTGCTCCGATTCAGATCAAAACAAACCCGGGTATTGGTTGCTACCGATGTAATGAGTCGTGGTATAGATATTAAAGACATCAATTTTGTAATCAACTACGATGTGCCTGGGGATCCCGAAGACTATGTACATAGAATTGGGCGTACGGCCAGAGCATCCACAAAAGGCGTTGCGCTCACCCTGGTCAATGAAGATGATATGTATAAGTTTGACCGGATAGAAAAGCTTATCGAAAAGAAAGTTCAACGCGTTTCATTGCCTGAAGCTCTTGGAGATGGCCCGCAGTGGAGCACAAGGTCATCAAATCGTGGAGGATGGAAATCATCCAAAGGGGGAAAAAAGAAGAATTTTAAAAAGAGATAGAAATCAGAGTGCTGATATACTATCAATCTTAGAAAGGTAATTGGATATTTTGATATGATCGTCTGTATCATAAAATCCAATGGAAATACTTCTGGGCGCATCATTCAAATAAGAATTCAAGTCTTCTCTCCCAAAACCAAATACTGTCATTTCTTTGCCCATCTGAAAATAATTATCAACTTTATCATCATCAGCATGGTTGATCAAAAATATGGTATAGCTTGATTCGTCGTCTCCAAAAACAATCCATTCCGGGTCGGGTATGTCTCCATCGTGATTTGTGGTTACAAGTTGTTTGATATCAATAGCAGAGGTCATCCACCAATCTGTTGTATCAAATGTTCCTCCTGGAGTACCTTCATACAATGCCCAATAAGCATAACCATCCGATACTTTCGTCATGGTAAATGTACAGTGGGTAGGATAAAAGTCCCACAGACATTCCCAGTTTTCGTTTCCCGATATACCCTTGATGGACACTTTTTTATCTGTATTCAATATTATTTCTGATGTCGATGGGCCTGTGTTAGTATTTTTTGGATGAAAGAAACTATCATCCTGGTTAAATACCGCATTTGGAAATCCCCTGAATTCACCAGCAGAGGCACTCCCCGGTGTGGGTTCAAAACTTATCCAATCATTTCCTGCGGAATCAATCATGCTTGAAAGGCCCAAACCCAGTTTTTCCAAATAGTATGTCCCCCAGGTAGTTTCTATCAAATATGCTTCCAGATCTCCAGCCGAACTATCAACAGCAAATTCAGTTAATCTAACGAATATTGTGGTGTCAATAACCACTGTGGTATCCTGTACAATAATACTGTCCTTTGGGGATGGCAAAGGCTTTGGGTTATAAGGAGGTTCCGGCGTTTCCTTTTGATTGCAAGCAGCTATCAAAAGAAAAAATGCTAATACCAAGAAAGTAGGTGGTGCTATAAAAATTCCCTTTAGCAAAATATTTCAAAAATTAAATTGGAAATACTCATCAGATAGAAAAAATTTCATCTCTCATCTGAACAATTTATCAACTACAAAAATAAATATATTTATTTATTGTATTGAAACGCATTTAGGTAAGTGATATTACATTGTTTTTTTACCAACAAAATTATGTTTTTTTTACTGAGGCAAGGCCAGCACGTCTATCGTACCTTTGGCAGGAACAATATTATTAAAATTGGCGATCGTGATTTTTTTGTTGTTTGCCGCATTGGACAACTTGTAGTCCAATTCAATAAAAAAATTATCGTAATCTTTAAAGTTGATGCCACGCTCAGTCATCACGTACTGACCGAGCTCAAAAATTATTTGAGGTTTGTATTTTTCAATTGTCTTTTGCGCTCCCATGAGCACATCAAACTCATGGCCATCTGTATCGATCTTTATAAAATCTAAGCGAGCAATGCCTTCTGTCTTTACAAATTCGTCGATGGTGATGGTGGGAACGCCATCTGTCGACATAGCTTTACCTCCATGAACCGGATGCTGATTTTCACCTACTTCTTTATCAATTTTCCAACTCGAAAAGGCTTTAATATCACTTTGCTTTTTTTCTTCACTCGATACGAAAGTCTGAATTGTCTGAATATTTTGAGAAATGCCTTGGTTTAGGTCAAGATTTCTATTGAGCTTTTGAATGGCAAAATGTGTGGGTTCAAAGGCATAAACTTTGCCCTGTGGAGTTTTTTTTGAAAAATGTAATGACATGATCCCTACGTTTGCGCCAACATCAAAAACGATCGCATCATTAGGAAGGTTGATATATATATTTTCAGATACATGCTTCTGGAAATTTCCAAATAGGAATAGTGACAAATCAAGTCCTTCAGTAATATCAATTTCAAAGTTGATCCCGTTTCTTTTAATTATCCTCTTTTTGATACCATAAATTGGTTTTACTAAATGAAATAATATTCTGGCAACAAAAAGTTTAAGCCTGGTGATGGGTAAATTATGTATTATGGAATTCATGCTATTTCTTACTCATTTATAATATCCAAAAATTAGGGTTTAGAGTTATTTCAAAAAAAAATGATTAAATGCTATAATAATAGAATGCTACAATAAAGCATTCCATTCAACCTAAGCTAAATCTTCACTGGCTAGCATTTTCTTATTCAATCATTCTATCATTTACTCATTCCATCATTATCCCCACACTAGTAAAACTTAATTTTTCGCGCAGCATATCCAACCATTTTCAGTAATAAAAATCCATGGCTAAACCTTGATATATTGGTGTCACCATAAACTCGCTCGCGATATCGAATTGGCAAATCAATGATTTTCAGGTTCATTTTATAGGCTCCAAAAATCAAATCAAAATCTCCGAAAGGATCAAATTCTCCAAAGAAAGCTCGATTCTTTATCAACTTTTCATAATCACTTTTCATGATCACCTTCGTGCCACAAAGCGTATCCTTGATGGGCTGCTCCAAGAGCCAGGAAAACATCATACTAAAAAATTTATTGCCAAATAAATTCAGTATTCGCATCGCATTTTTTTCCATAGGATATACCAACCTGGAACCATTGATAAACTCACCTTTATTATTTGTGATGGCAAAATAAAATGATGGTAGATCTTCCGGGGGCACGGTGAGGTCTGCATCAAGAATCATCAATATATCTCCAGTGGCCATTGCATAACCTTTTCTTACAGCATCACCTTTACCTTTTCCGCTTTGCTGGGCAATTTTTATATCCCACTGCGGATATTTTTTAGGTAGTTTTTGTATTTGCTCCCAGGTATCGTCTGTAGAATTTCCTTCAATAAAAATGATCTCCTGATGCGATCCGAATTTGGGCATGCGCTTCAATGCATTTTCAAGGTTTCCGCTTTCATTTCTGGCTGGAATTACGATAGTGGTCGAATACCCTCTTTGCGGTAAATTACCTGTTGGTCTGGCAAATAAATATTGATTGATGCACAACTTGTTGATCAATGGCAAGCGCCCAATAAACTTATTACAAAACCAGGATAATACCGGAATATTTATTGGCAACAACACACGTCGCGAAGATCGGTATGTCTCATAGCCAGCCAGATACAGAAAAGTCTGAAGGTCTTTCCTGGTAAGCCAATTTTGCTTAGGGCTTTTCTTTTTAAATCTCAATAATTCTCCTGTCAGAAGTGCCGGCTCCCAAATGAAATTATAATAATTAATAATGATTCTCGTCCGGTGATGGCATACGTTTTTTATCGAGTCAAAAGCTTTGAGAATATCTACAAAATATCCAGTAACATGAGACAAGACTATCGTATCGAATTTTTTGTCTAAGTTTAGGTTTTCGGCATCCATCACATAAAAGTCAATATCTGGATATTTTCCTTTGGCGATTTCTATCATTTTGGGAGAAAAATCTATACCCGTTTTATTTCGACCATTCATTCGTGCAAGCATGTCTCCTGTTGCACATCCGATTTCTAAAACAGCATCATCTTCATGGATAAAATAATTGAAATACCTGACTATATCATTCCAAAAATAGGCATACCTCTTCCGATAATTCACCAAAGTTGGCGCCAACTCTTCGAAATGTTTAAAGAAACTATTTCGTCTCTTACTCTTTATTTTATTCTCAGTATCTATCACCAAATATGGTTTCTAACTTTTTGCTAACATCAAAATTATAAGGTAATTATGGTAGAATTACTTAATCCAATTTATACAAATAAGCCGGCCAATTTTTGCCCGTCTGATGCACCAGTTTCAATTTGCCTGGGTATGCATCATTTATAAATCCCAAATACCTCCTTACAGTATTTATTATTCTGCTGTTTTGGTCTTTAGCATTTATTCGAATATTTGCCATTATCACATGAGTGACACCTGCGTCTTTCAATTTTTCATAGAGCACCTTTGGGTCATTGGAAGTCACCTTCCATATGCCATAAAAATCCTTCCCACCACTATAGATAAAAGCCATCCCCGGTTTCCTGCAAGCTACATATGTTTCGTTCGGTAAATTGCTTTTTGTCCACTTGGTCATTTTAAGGTAATTTACCCAGTCCTCCGAAAAACCATAATAGATATCCCCATCCATGTATTTTGAAATCACCTTAGTTTGTTCCGGAATTTTCGAAAAAGTCTTAATCAAATTAGCAAATAATAATATCGATGCGATTGCGATAAATACCGACTGGTATTTATTAGTCTTTATCGCAAAAACATGGTACAGCGTATTTAATAAAAAAATCAACAATAGAGGTGTAAAAGCTATAATTAGTCTTTCCTGATTCCAATAGGTTTGAAGTGCCAAAAAAGTTGCGCCATATGATACCCCTATAAAAACACCAATAAAAAGCCAAAATTTTGATCTTTTAAAAAAGGTGATTAACCCCACAATAAAAAGCCCATAGATCAGCAATGTCGCAAATGTGTTGCCTCTATAATTATCTTTTTTTGAAACTCCAAAAATATTTATAAAATGATACCCCAGGTACGATTTACTATTTTGCACCATGCGTAGCCAAAAACCATAAGCATCTTCGTTGCCCATATCTGGTTTATATGGATTTTTTAGCAATAATGTACTCCCCTGGTTAGATATCTGGGTTTCTTTGACCTCCCATGCTGTTGACTTCACTATGTTAAAAGAAAGCATAAAGATGGCCGCAGCACCAACAACAAACAGTGCACCTTTCCAGTTTTTGGTAATTAAAAAATAAATGGCCACAGCCATCACAGCTACTATGCCTATATTTTTTGTAATGGTTAATAAGAATAATAAAAATCCACTCAACAATAATTTTTTAAAATCTCTTTTGAGATCGAGTCCCTCTTTCGGGTTTCTTAAAAATGACTTTTCAAAATGAAAAATAAATATACTCTGGATACATAAATAAAATGCCTCATTGTATGTAGCACTACCAAAATATATTATCGCCGAACTGGAACTTATCAAAAGCATCGCTGTAAAAAGCGCAAATGGAGACAGATAGTTTTTGAAAACCCTAAAAGTGAACCATTGGTGAATGAGCAAACAAAGCAATGAAAAGAATTTTAGGACAATCAAATTAACACCTACTACAGCAATGATCCCTCCAATCGTTATCGGGTAAAGTGGTCCTTGAAATGATGGAAATGAACCTTTGGTGATAAAATTGAAAGCACGGTTGATATAAATAGAATCATCGCCACCGATAGATACTTTCGGCTCAAAAAGCAACAAGCTGAATATAGATGTAGATAAAATGCTCATCCAAAAAATCAATTGCTGTTTGCCATCAAAATATCGATCGAGCTTTTGAAGTAAGTTCAATGGAGCCACATTTGTCTTATTTGTAGTCATTAGTCATTATTTATCCAATCGTCATTAGCAAAAAAATAATGGCAAATATAAAATAATGCATGGGCAAATCACGATAAGTTAGTAGCATTTTGTGATAGAAAATATCATTGTGAGACTTTCCTTTACAACTATTATTAAATAAAAAATGTCATTAGAATATATCTCATTTACCTTCATGTCACTTTCATTACTAAATCTATGGGAATAAGTTATATTTTTATGATTTGTAACAGCATTTAATGTCAATATCCAGATCACATATTTTTTTAATTCTACTCATCTTTAGTTTCATTTCCGTAAAGGTTTTTGGGAATGGGCCAGGAACAAGATTTATAGAAAATAAAGGCCAATGGCACAATGAGGTATTATATAAAGCTGCGATCCTGGGCGGAGATTTGTATATATTAAAAAACAAACTGAAATATGTCTTTTATCAAACAGGGCGTAAAAACCATGAAGGTGAGTTTGATGATGGATATTTAAGAAAAAGTGTCGTTTCGAAAAATGAAAAATTAATTCACTCAGTCGAAGTATCTTTCCAGGGAGCAAATATCACGTCTGAAATTAAAGGCTCAAAACCTAATACTGAGTCATTAAATTACTTCTGCGGTACAGATGAGCATCACTGGACAAAAGGGGTAAATTCCTACGCTGATGTGATTATTGAAGATCTTTACAAAGGCATTGATTTTCATCTATACTCCTCTCCTACTGGAATCAAATATGATTTAATTGTTTCTCCCGGCATCGATCCTGCCCAAATAAAAATGAAATATGATGGTCAAAGTGAGTTAAAAATCCATCAAGGAAAAGTTGTCATTGGCACGGTACACGGTTACTTTTTTGAAAACTCACCAATCTCCTTCTCGCAATCAAATCTGAAAAAAGAATCTGTGCCAACCGAATTTAAGCTTCTGGATAATCAGGTTAGTTTTCATTTTCCACAAGGATATAATACTCATGCTAAATTGGTGATAGATCCGGAACTAATTTTCTCAACTTACTCAGGATCTTTTGCTGATAACTGGGGTTTTACTGCCACATTCGATGATGAGGGAAATTTATATTCCGGAGGGATTGTCCTGGATGTAGGATATCCTGTGACCAACGGGGTATTTCAGCCGGATCATGCAGGGCAGTGGGATATGGGCATATTGAAATATGACTCTGCCGGCAAAGAATTGCTATGGGCAACTTACCTGGGAGGAAGTTATAGCGACACACCTCAGAGCATTATTGTAAACAACGAAGGCGATTTGGTGATTTATGGCACGACAAGTTCACCGGATTTTCCAATGACCAATCACTCGTATCAAACCAACTTTCGAGGCGGTAAGCCAATTTACGATTCTGTACCACCATATCAATTAGTTGGTGGTTTGCCTATGCGCAACGGCACAGATATTTTTCTGGCGATTTTAGGAAATGATGGTACTACACTCAAAGGTGCTACTTTTATTGGTGGCAACTCCAATGACGGCATCATGGAAAAGTTTCATCCGCTCACCAAAAATTACGGAGACCAGTTTAGAGGTGAAGTAATTGTCGATGATCAAGACAATATCTATGTTGCCTCCAATACCAGCTCTACTGATTTTCCCATTATAAATGGCCCTCAAATAGTTTATGGTGGAGATGTCAACGATGGTGTACTGATGAAGTTTAACAAAAACCTCTCAGATCTCCAGTGGAGTACTTATGTCGGTGGCAGCGGAATGGACGCGCTATTTTCTGTCAAAGTAGATACCGATGGAAATGTTTTTGCCACCGGTGGTAGCAATAGCGTGGATTTTCTGGTAAGTGCCGATGCAATTAAAACCGAAAAACCATCGAAGGATGATATTGATGGCATTATCGTAAAAGTAAGCAGCGATGGGACCAAACTATTGAGATCAACTTTTATTGGAACACCAAATTACGATCAGGCATATTTTTTAGAGCTGGACTCCTCAAACAATGTATATGTGCTGGGGCAAACGCAAGGAAATTACCCTGTATCAAATGGAGTATATTCCAATCCCAATGGTGGACAGTTTATTCACAAATTGGGTAATGAGTTGGACACCAGTTATTTTTCTACAGTTATTGGCTCCGGATCTGGTTCTCCTGATTTTTCTCCTACAGCCTTTTTGGTAAATGAATGTGAAAATATATTTATCAGTGGATGGGGAGGTGCTTTAAACCATCCCTTGTTTGGGTATATCGGAGGTAGCACTTTTGGCCTGCCTGTTAGTGACAATGCATTTCAAACCGAAACGGATGGCACAGATTTCTATTTGATGGTGTTGTTGCAAGACGCAAAGCAATTATTGTACGGGACCTATTTTGGTGAGATGAATGGTCGCGGTGAGCATGTCGATGGTGGTACGAGTAGGTTTGATAAAAAAGGAATTGTATATCAATCTGTTTGCGGAGGATGTGGAGGAAGTAGTGGTTTTCCCACCTGGCCACCTGACGTATGGTCCAGCACCAACAATAGCCCAAACTGCAGCAATGCAGCCTTCAAATTTGATCTTGCATCGTTGCTTGCCAAATTCGAAACAGATACTGAAGATTTTTCTAACCGCGGTATCCGCCAGGGTTGCTATCCTGTTTCACTTGTATTTTTGAATGAAAGTTTGGGAGGAGAAAATTTCTACTGGGATTTTGGCGAAGGGACAACAACCAATCAGGAAGATAGCATAACAATCACTTATGAAAAACCCGGGAAATATCCGGTAGTTCTTACCGCAACAGATATCAACACCTGTGTGAGAGTGAGTGAAGCTAGGGGCGTCATTACCGTTCACGATTTCAATTTCAGCATTATGCCCGATGACTCTATCTGTGCCGAAGAAAGCATAATATTGAAAGCCAATGGTGGAATCCTCTATGACTGGAAACCCAATAATAGTCTTCAAAACCCCAATACATCCAGGCCTGTGGCCACCCCGGATACGACTACAATTTACGCTGTAAAAATTGAAGATAGCAATGGATGCAAAGGGGAAGGCTCATTGGAAATAAAGGTTATTCCCAAGGTAGTTGCCAATTTTGAATTTATTAAAGCCTATGATTGCTTTGAAACTCCGGTATTAAAATTTACCAATAACTCTGAAAACGCAAGCAAGTTTCTGTGGGATTTTGGTGACGGTAAAATTTCTGATGAATTTGAACCTGTCTATCAATACAATGCATCCGATTCTTTGAAACAGTACAATATCACACTTACAGCCGGCGAATCTTTTTGCAATAATCAGTTGAGTCTTCCTGTCCAATCTGTAAGTCCCTTCGTGCCTAATTTTATATCGCCCAATGGTGATGGAAAAAATGATGTTTTCAAAATTATTACTGATAGTGAAATTGATTTAACAATTCATAACCGATATGGGAAAGAAGTGTTCAGCGCTGAAAATTACCAAAATACCTGGCAGGCGGGAGATCTCGCTTCCGGAGTTTATTTTTATGAAATAATTCTGGGCGATAATAACACTAGATGTAATGGATGGATTCAGGTTATGCGTTAATAAAAAGAAAACAATGTTTTTCATGTAGACATTGATATAATTCCTAATTTATCTGCACGACACTAGCACTTTCGGCAGCTTTATAAGCAGCATAAACGAGGTTTAAGGTTTTCAAATTATCTTCTCCTGTAGTTTCGCATTTGCCCAGCCCTTGCAATGCACTCAAAATATTTCTGTTAGCATCGACGATAGAAGAATGAGCCACAGCATAATCGGGATCTGCCCAGGCATAATTATTCACCTCAACACGCTCAGCTTTTGTTCCCTTTCTTGTTGTGACTTTTATATTGAAACCCGAGCCCAAATATATCGATCCTTCCTCTCCTTCGATCATAATAAAAGTCTCCGGAAAATGATCGTCTTCAACAACAGAAGCAAAAGACATCTCTAAAAAACAAGATGCATTGTCTTCGGTTTCCATAAGGATATTGGCCACATCTTCGCCTTTTATTTTTTTATTTATCGTTTTTATCTG
>VAPL010418345.1_pt1 | contig 30481 bp, 48 predicted proteins | sample 3395061 | NCBI WGS metagenome assembly VAPL01 (sample SAMN08290444, study PRJNA428436) | hydrothermal vent metagenome | isolation source: Deep-sea hydrothermal vent chimney 2 | place: Pacific Ocean: Juan De Fuca Ridge | depth 2182 m m | reverse complement strand
CTTTGTTCCAATCTACACGGACATATTTGGAAAGTTGAAATAGAAGTTACTGGAGATATAAATAATTCTGATGAAGTTGGAATTCTTTGGGATTTTACAAATGCTAAAAAAATAAAAAAAATGTTTGACCATAAAACAATTTTAAAAGGTTGTGAAGAGAACATTGAAATAATAAAAGCTCTTCGGGAGACTTGCGGGGTTGATAGTGTATTTATAATGATAAATAACCCAACTGCAGAAAATTTAGCAACTTTAATATTGCACACAATAGGAACAGAAAATTTAAAATTTAAAATTAGAGTTTTTGAAAGCCCAAAAAGCTATGCGGAGGTTGAAGATGAATAAGCCAATGTTGATGATAGGAACCACATTGTTGTTATACTTATTAATAATTACAATGATGCCTTCATACGACAGTAATGATACAATTTTTAAAATTAAACATTCTAGTAAAAGTTATGGAAAGGTAGTTAATTTAATTAGTATTATTTTGTCAATAATAATAAATTGTTTAGCTTGGGGATGGTTTTTTTAAGATGAAAACATTAAAAGATTTGGAATTTGGAAGAACAGAAAAAGAGGATAGAGAAATCTTAAAAAAGGAAGCAATTAAGTGGATTAAGAGGTTTTTGGGAGAGAAAAGAAGATTATCACGAAAAGAAGATTATTACTGGGTTATAGTCGGAAAGATTGGTGCTATTAAAGATTTTTTCAATATAACGGAGGAGGATTTAGAATGAAAATTAAAAACATGCCAAAACTACAAAGCCCATTTATAAGAGAAATGAAAGGAAATAAATATTTAGTAACCAATAAAATTACTCCTGATTATGAATGGGTTTTTGAAGATGAAAGTGTAATGGCAATAGAAAAATTAGATGGAATAAACGTAAGCATAGTTATTGAAGGAGGAAATGTTACACAAATTTACAATAGAACAGAAAGAATTCAATTTATTAACAAAGGTAAAAGCTGGATTATTAAAGGAATTCTAAACTCAAAAGAAAAGGGATATTTAGAATTTTTGGGTGATGGACAATTCTTTGGGGAACTTATTGGACCACGAGTTAACAGAAATCCATATAGATTAGAAGAGCATCTTTGGATATCATTTAGTGGATTTTGTCAAAATCATCTTAAATATAAAAGTTGGGGTAAATATCCAAAAACGTTTGAATCTATTTCTGAATGGTTTAAAGAATTAATGCCACTTTATACTTCTATGAAAGGTGATAGAACTGGATTTGTGGAAGGAGTTATTTTTACACACCCAGATGGACGAATGGCGAAACTTCGAAGAGATATGTTTGATTGGTATTACGAAAATAAAGATGTAAAGGAGCATAAAAAATGATTATGAATAAAATAGTAATCTGCCCACATTGTAAAAAAGAATTTCCATATAAGGGTAAAAAAAAGTTTTGTAGCATAGCATGTTGCCAAAGATATAACGCTAAAATATATTATCACCAACATAAAGATGAAATAGAGTTTAAAGACAAGAAAAAAGAACGTTTTGATAAATGGAGAAAAAATAACAGAGAACGTTTTAATGATTTAGCTAGAGAACCAAGTCGTTTAAGTGGGATAAAAAGACGTAAGTTTAGAAAAGAAAATAAACTATGCTTTAATTGTGGAATTAAAATATTAGATGAATATCTTAGTTGTCCAGAATGCAGAGAGAAGCGTAGACTTTATATACAAACAAAAAAGAATAGTAATAAAATAGTAATGAAAAATAAAAAATGAAAGAAAATGAATTAAAAAAAGAAAATCAAGAATTGAAAAAGGCTTTATCAATTTGTATAAATAAGCCCCTAGTTAATAGATTATCTGATGCAGTAAGTAGAATCGAAAGAGGAGAATTTGTTTCTGAAAAAGAATTTTTTAGGAATTTACAGAATCAAAGATTAAAAAAAGAAAGAAAGGACAGGTTAAAAAATGAATAAATTAAAAACAAATGAACAAACACAAAAGAATGAATATGGATATGTGAATCAAAAAGGAAATAGGTGGTTTATTAAAGTAGATGGAACAATACATTTAAATTCTGGATTTAAATCGTTAGACCAGTTTGAAGAGTGGATTAAAGAAGAGTTTAGAAAGCAAGATGTTGAGTGGAGAATGGGGTATACTTGGCAATATAAAAAGAATTTAAAAGTGTTTGAATTGGCAAATAAATTGGGAAAAACGTTAACAAGATGGTAAAAAATAAAAAGAGACAAAAACTAAAATGAGGATAAATGAAGTATTTGATAGTGTGCAAGGGGAAGGAAGATATACTGGATATCCTGTAAAATTTATTAGGACATCCGGATGTAATCGTCGTTGTGATTTTTGTGATACTAAATATCATACAAGGGGAAGTGAAATATCTAATAACGAATTAGTAAAAATTATAAACGACAGCCCATTAGAAACTGTAGTTTGGACAGGAGGAGAACCTATGCTTTGGGAAAACGATATTTATGATGTTATTGTTAAAACTCCAAACACTTCACATCATTTAGAAACAAATGGAGATTATATTCCCAAAAAGCCATATATGTTTCAATATATTGGGTTTAGTCCGAAAGAAAAATCCAGTCAAATTAAGGTTATTGATTATATGAATTCAATTGGTGCGCCTAAAGAAAAATACGATATAAAGATTGTCACAGATTTAAAATTAAATGCCGACATGATTGATGATGCTACAATTTTAATGCCATTATCAACATACGAACCAGAAGACGATTTACGAATACAACGAAATGTTTGGGATTATTGCGTTAAAAATAATATTAAATATGCGTCAAGAATTCAAGCAGCAGTTTGGGGTCAGAAAATAGGTAAATAAACCTATATATTAGAACATATATATTAATTTATATAAGTGTTTAAATATAAAAAAAGCTTAAAAATAATAATAAAAAAGATGGTAAAAAGAAATAATAAAGAAACATATTTTGTTGATTTTAATGAATTCGAGGAAAGATGCTTTCATATTGCAAAAGAAATTAATTCAAATAAAAATATAAAAAACATATTTGGAGTTCCACGAGGAGGAATTATTGCAGCAACAAGGATTGCGTATTTAACAGGTCTTCCAATTACAAATGCTCCAAAAGGAAATGAAACGTGTATAATCGATGATTGTTTAGATAGTGGGGCAACAAGGCATTCATTTCGAGGATTTATGCACTTTTTTGTTTTAATTGATAAACAATTTGAAAATATAAATAAATGGATTGTTTTTTGGTGGGAAAAAAATCAAAAAAATAAAGATTAAAATGATACAAATAAAAGAAAACTTAAAACAATTTAGAAGTATAATGAAAATTATAAAAAATATAAGTCCAGAAACCGATTTTATTTTTACACCAAATGGAATTAAGATACGAGCAGTTGCAACGAGCGCTACATATATGGTTATTTTTAAAATGGATAAAAAAATGTTTGAAGAATATCAAATTGAAAAGGAAACAATTACAACAGTTAATACAGATATATTTGAAAAATTAGTAAGGAAGGTTGGTAAAAAAGAATTAGGAATTGAAATTCTTCCTGACGCTATCAGATTAAGTAATCCAAAAGAAAAGTTTGATTTAAAATATTTTGTTGGACAAAATGATGAGAGAGCAGACCCAAATCCCGAATGTGCATCGGTTTGGAAAATACAATCAAAAGAATTTGCTCAAACAATTACGGATTTAAACAATTTGGGAGTAATTTGTAATTTTACAGGTGGAGACAATTTAACAATAAAAATGAAATCAAATATTGTAAATGGGCAGGTTACAACTGATGCAGAAAAAATACAAAGTGAGGATTGTAATTGTTTTTATGATTTAACTTATATAACTCCAATTGTAGAACTACAAAATATCTTTAAAGAATTAAGAGTTGGTTTTAATTTTGAAAGTCCTTGCGTCATAAAAGGGGACAATGAATATTTAAATTTCCAGTTTATACTGGCGGCAAGAGTTGAATAAAATGAAAGAATATATCAAACATAAACCCAAATTTATTAAACTTATTTGTAAATTTTGTAAATCAGAAAATATTATTTTTAGTAGAGCAACAACAAAAATTTCATGTCCCGATTGTGGAAAGATTTTGGCAATTCCAAAGGGTGGCAAATGCGAATTAAAAAACTATTTAAGTGTGGAGAATTTAAGATGAAACCAGAAGAATATAAATGTGATTATGAGCTTGGTAAAAAAGTTAATGATTATTTAAAAGAAAAAAATGTTCAAACCCCACTCAATAATAGGCTTCCGGAATATGCAAATCAACAAAAAATTGAAGATATTCAAAATAGTTTTACACATATTATGCGATGTTTACAATTAGATTTGAATGATGATTCACTTAAAGAAACTCCAAAACGAGTTGCAAAAATGTTTGTAAATGAAATCTTTTGGGGATTAGATTCACATAATTTTCCAAAGTGTACAACGGTTAATAATAAAATTTCGTATGATGAAATGGTATTAGTTAAAGATATTACTTCCATAAGTGTGTGTGAGCATCATTTTGTAACGATAGATGGAAAATGTCATATTGCTTATATCCCAAAAGATAAAGTTTTAGGTTTGTCAAAATTAAATCGTATTGTAGAATATTTCAGTAGAAGACCACAAATTCAAGAGCGTCTTACGGAACAGATATTTTTTGCATTAGAGTTTATTTTGGGAACTTCTAATATTGCAGTTGTTATGAACGGAACTCATTTTTGTGTTAAATGCAGAGGAGTTGAAGACCATGAATCAACCACAACAACATCTAAACTTGGAGGAGTTTTTAGAAGTGAGGCGTCATTGAGAGCCGAATTTATGACTTTAATTAAATGAAAGTAATTACTATTGATTTTGATTTAACAATTTGGAATGAAAATACAAAGTCTATTTTAAATAACAATGTTAATAAATTATTTGAAATTCCTTTTAATTTTATTGTTATTTATACTGCACGAAGTTGGTCACAGTTTTTTTATATTAAGGAAATATTAGATAAAAATAAAATTCATTATCATGCGATTGTTTGTGAAAAATTAAGAGCAGATGTAATGATTGATGATAAAAATTTAGGAGGATTACAATGGTAATTGAAACAAAAAAAGATATTTTAAAATATCTTAATAATAACAAAAAAGGATTATATGAAGATACCTTGCCCATTAAGATTTTAAAGTTATGCGAAGAATTAGAGGACGATTTTAAAATTAAATATGATGAACTAACTGGATATTTTATAAAATGAAAGGAATTATAAATATTATTTCATATTTTGGAAGAGAAAATAAACAAATAAGAAAGGAAGCTCATAACATTCAAATTAAATTTTGGCTCAAAAATAAAGATTATAATATTAATATACTAGCAATTAATTATACTAAGGATGATTACATTAACCATAAACGAATAACATATATTAAACAAGAAAATATTATTTTGCCATCAGAAGCGCGAAATATTTTATTACAGCAATTTTATAATTCTGATTATGATTTTACAATATTTTGTGATAATGATGCTATCTTAATACCAGAATATTCTGATATTAATATTGAAAATTACTTTAAAATAGATAAACAAATAGATGTTTTTTGTCCCGTTAACCCACGGCAGCAGCCGTATAAAAAACTAAACACACGACAATTTACAAAAGTGAATTTAAATAATAATTATTATTTTTGGAATTGGCCTGGTTCATTTTACGGTAGTATATTTTATATGAGAAATATTAATAAAATATATAATAAAAAAGTTTTTTTTGATAAAAATTTTAAAAATTTAGAAGACAGAGATTTTGCATATAATCTTATTAAGCATGGTATAAGTGTTTTTATTTGTGCTAATTGTGTTTTTAAAGATTTATCAAAAAATAAATCTACACTTACTGAAATAGATACATTGAATAAAAGAGTAATATCAAATAATATATATAAGAGAAAAATATGTCAAAAATACAATTTAGAGCTTACAAAACATTATAAAATTCAAGCAAATAAATTTAAAAATATAAATTGCAAAAGAAATACTACAATAATTGTTAGAAAAAATGGTAATTGAAACAAATAATAAAGAAAAAAGAAGAAATAAAAGTGTTTTACTTTTTAGTGGTGGAATGGATTGTCTTTGTGTTAATCAAATATATAAACCAGACATTTTATTGCATATTTCATATGGTGGAAAATATTCTCAAATTGAAAAAAAGAGTATTCAAAAATTAATTAAATGTGGTGCAATAGATAAAAATAAAATAGTTGAAGTAGATATTGGTAACTGGTTAGGAAAATTAGAACGAGACGATTTAATTATTCCAAATAGAAATGTTTATTTCGTAACAATTGCTAGTTATTATGGAGAAAAAATATATTTAGCGAGTGTTAATGGAGACCGAAGTTTTGATAAAGATAAATTATTTTATTCTCAAACATCGCAATTGCTAAGCCATATTTGGGATAAGCAGCATTGGACCGAAAAAAGAAAAATTAAAGTTTATTCTCCTGTTAAAAAATTTACAAAAACACAATTAGTTAAAAAATTTTTAAAATGTGGTGGTAAAAAAGAATGGTTATTTGAAAGTTACTCTTGTTATGAAGGAAAAACAAAATCGTGTGGAAATTGTAAACCATGTTGGAGAAAATGGATTGCTTTAAAATGTAACAATATTGATATACCAAAAAATTATTTTAAACAAAATCCTAAAAATGTTAGTTGGTTTCGGCCTTTAATTTCTAAATTAAAAAAAGGTGAGTATAGAGGTATTGAAGATAAAGATATTTTAAAAGCTCATAACATTCAATGAATATTCCTAATTTGAAAAGCAGACACATTCCTGTTTATTCATCTAGTTATTCTTTAACAAATGATATTCAATTTTGGGAAAAAAACGATACATTTATTTATCCAAATATTTTATTAAATTTATTAACAATTAGCAGTAAAGATATAGTAAATTTAAATTTTCCGGCAAATATGTTTTTACTAACAGATAGTGGAGGATTTCAGGTTATTAGTGGAACATGTAATATTGATTGGAAAGAATCATTGAAACTACAGATAGAATTGAAGGCTTCTAAAATATTTGCGTTTGATACTCCACCAGTCAAACGAAAAACTGAAGGAATAAATGATTTTTTATATATGAATGATAAAGAAACTAAACAACAAATTAAAGAAAATTTTGAGGTAGCATTAAAACAATCATTATACTTAAAAGAACATTACCCAGAAGAAAGAAAAAAATTTTGCTATATTTTACATGGAGCAAATAAAGAGCAGTGGGATTATAATTTACAACTAATAAAAGAAAGATTAGGAGGTTCAGAAGGATATGATAAATGTTTTCCTGGTGGAATAGTATATGCTATTAAAAGTAATGATATTTTAACATTAGCATTTGCAGCAATTCATGCAAAAAAATATTTTATTTCAAGAGGAAAATATGTTCATTTTTTAGGTTGTGGAAGTTATAATAAAATGTTTATTTTAATAAGAAATCAAATAACTACTTTTGATTCTTCTACTGCATTGCAAGGAGCAAAAGTTAATGTGTATACTAATCCATGTAATATTTTCAAAAGTATTTCAATTCCAACAAATAATATTCCATTTGAAACACAATTTTGTTCATGTCCTGTTTGTTCAAAAATAAATTATCATAAATTAGCAAAAGAAAATTCATCATTAATAGGAAGATATTTTGTTTTACATAATCTTTGGCACATGTTAAAAATGAATATTTTTTTAGATTCTTTAAAAATTTCAAATTATACTCAAATTATTAAGGAACAATTTAAACCGAGTGCATCCGTTATGCAAGCATTAGAATTTTGTGATTACGCCGATAAAGTTGGATTTGAAATAGCTTATGAAAAATATAAGCATTATCTTAAAAAAGATGAAACTAAACAAAAAACAATATTTTAAAAATGGAAACAACTCTACCAACAGATGCTTTAATTTACGATATTGAAACTGCAACGTTTGGAGCTTCCTTTCAAGAATTAGAAAAACACAAATTAAGATTTTTTGGCGCATATAGTTATGCCGATAAGAAATATTATTTATATACCCACAAAGAGAAGGATAAAATACGGCAATTAATTGCGAAACATAAATTTTTAATTGGGTTTAACAATAAAAAATATGATGATATTATTTTAGCGCAGGAGGGAATTAACTTACATTATAAAACTATTATTGATTTAAAAAAGATTATTGAAGAACGACAAAGTTCAATTAAATGGAAAAATTCAATACTAACGTATCATTTAAACGCGTTGTCGTTAGATAATATTACAAAAACTCTTAATCTTGTAAATGCCGAAAGTGGAAAAGGAGATTTAGATTATAAAGTTCTCTATAAAGAAGAGTTTACAAAAGAAGAAATGAACGATATTACAAAATACACCTTACGAGATATTGAAGTGACTAAGAAACTTTGGGAATGGACGTTTAATTGGTTTGATAGTTGGGGTCATTTACTTACCCAAAAAGATAGAAATAATTTAGTGCATATTTCTTGTAGTCCGTCGGTTTATTCGTATAAAGTAATTTGTAAAAAAGCGGGTTTAAAAGAAACATATAGTAATATAAAAATGTCAAATCAACATACAGTAGGAGGATATGTTGCCTATCCTGCGATTAAAGAATTAGAAGGCAATATATTTTGCATGGATTTTGCTTCACTTTATCCTCATATTACAATTCAATGTAATATTTTTGGAAGATTAAAAAATAATGAAAATAAAATTGAGCAAGGATGGAAAGGCTTTGGTTGTAAAGGATTATATGATTCTTCAAATCAACACAAAATTTCAAAAGCAATTCAAGAAATGTATATTGAACGAAGAGAATTAAAAAAAGCAGGAGACCCTCGGGAGTATGGATTAAAAATTGCAATGAACACAATATATGGATTATTAAGAAGTAGCTTATTCAAAAGCGTCTATGATGATGTGGCAGGAAACGATGTTTGTATAATTGGTCAAAATTGGATAAAATTAGCAAGACAAAAATTTAAAGATGCCGGTTATTTTGTATTTTACACCGATACAGATTCAGTTTATTTAGAAGATAAATCCAACAATAAAGAAAAACTTCTTGAAGTGACAAAAAGTATTATTGACGAAATTAAAAAAGATGTTCCATTTCCTTCAAAAACATTTGACATGGATATTGATTTTGAAATAAATTATATTAGTTTTTTTAAAGGTGGTAAAAAGAATATTGAAGATGAGAAAGAACTGGACGAAGAAGATAAAAAAAATAAATCATTACAATTACTTAAAAAAAATTATTTATTTTCATATAAAAAAGGAGACAACTATAATATTTATCTAAAAAACTTAGGAATCACAAAACGAAGCAACACCCCATTATCAAAAAAGATATTTTGGGAAAAGATTGTCCCTTTTATTTTAGAAACCCATAGCACAAAAATTTCAAATAATCAAATTCAAGAGTGGGTTAAAGAGTATTTAGAAAATGATATTAGTTTGTTTACACGACGTTTTGTAATAAAAAATAGAAATTCATATAAGGTAGAAGGATGTTTACAAGTTCAAATTTATGATTATGTTCCCAAAGAAAAGGAGCACAATTTGGGAATTGGAACGTATTTTTTAGTGCCGAATAAGAAATTTGGAGTTGGAAAAGGGTTTAAAAAATATTGTCTTTTAGAAGAATACCAAAAATATTTAAACTATGACGACTTATATTTAGACGTGGTGATGAAAGAGTTGTCATATTTTAATGAAAATTATATTCCAATGAAAACATCTAATAGAAAAGAGAAAGTATTGAAAATGGAGGAAAAATATCAACAAAAAGAATTATGGTAAATTTAGAAAAGGTTATTGCTACAATGGGAATATTATGTTTTTTATATGTAGGATTTATGAGTCCAGATTGGAAAGTTAAATTTTTAGCAGTGTTGTATTCTGTGGGAAATGCTGTTATATTTGTATTATAATGAAAGACCCAAAGAAAGTTAAGCAAGGAAAAAGAAATCGTATAAATGGTGCAGACTTTGAAAAGCGAGTTAGAAAAGATTTAATTGAAAAAGGTTGGAATGTTTCAAAATATCAAAACAATCTTAAATATCCGAAAGAGAACATTAATAAACTTATGGAAGAAAAAAAAGATTATAAATCAGTTCCGGCAATGCCAAGCAGGTTCAGATTGAGCTCCACCGGTTTCCCAGACTTTATTTGTTATAAACCATATTTAGATATCAACGGATTATATGCCTATCGTATCATGTTTGTAGAATGCAAGATAAATGGTTACTTATCGAAAGAAGAAAAATCAAAGGCAAAATGGTATTTAAAAAATAGTTATTGTACAAAATTTTTTGTGGCATCAAAAGAAAAAATCAAAAATAAAATTCATATCAGGTATGTGGAGTTCAAGACATGAGTGAAGAAAAGAGGTGGTTATCAAAGTCGCAAATCAACACATACATACAATGCCCTTATAAGTGGAAACTAATTTATATTGACAAAAAGAAAACAAAAGGCAGTTTAGCAATGACGAAGGGAATAAAAATTCATAAACAAATTGAAGAGTTTTATTCTAACATTAAGTCAATAGTCCCTTGTGGAAATTTGACAGAAATAAAAATGAAATCAAATGATAGCATTTCTTTAATTCCAAATTTTAAAAAGTTTGAAGAGCGACGATATAAGTCACAAAATGATTATGAAAAATACTTTAAACCGATGTTTCAAGAATTAAAATTAAAAGACGACAATTTGAAATTAAGAGGGTTTGTAGACGCAGTATATGTAAATCCCAAAGATGACGGATTAATTGTGATTGATTGGAAGTCTGGGAAATTCCGACCAAATAATTTTAGTAAATACAGATTTGAATTAGCGGTTTATTCAGAATTATTGAGATTGGATAAAAATTTAACAGCTTCTTATTGGGGAATTTATTTTGTAGATGCTGATAAACTATTTTTTGAAAAAGTCAAGCCTATTAGCATTAAAGCCATGTATAAAACAGTTGATAGAGTTCGTGAAGGTATTAAAAATAAGGATTATAAATGTAAATCGTCTATATTGTGCAGATGGTGTGACTTTTCAAGAGAGTGTCCGGAATGGAAATAGCTAAACAATTACAAAACCCAAACTTTAGATTTGTTTTAATTAAACATAAAAGTAAAGTTCCTTATGAAGTGGAATGGCAGCATAAAAGAAATTATGAGTTTAATAAATTTAAGGTTTATAATGGTAATTTGGGAATTGTTGCTGGTTATGGAAATTTAATTATTTTGGATATTGATGATAAAAATTTAATTGATGGATTTGATAAAAAAATAAATACATTTTCAGTTCAAACTGGAAGTGGAGGACGCCACTATTATTTTTTTTGTAAAGAAAAATTTCAAAAGAGTTACTATGTTTTGGGAAGTAATAAACAAGGAGAATTACGATGTTCTGAATCGCAGGTTGTAATTCCAAATTCTACACATCCAAATGGAAATAAATATATTATAAAAAACAATATCGCAATTTCAAACATTTCAAAAAAAGAAATAAGAGAATTGTTGGGAAAACTTTTAGAAAAGGTTAAAAGAAGTGATGTATCAAGAAGTGGTGTTGAATGGAAAGAGGTTTGTCAAATGGTAGAAGGTGGATATAATTTTGAAGATGTAGACAGAGAAATGAGATTAATGGATTTTTCAAAATGGATAAATGCTAGTCAAGAATATAGACTACATACATACTGTGGAGCCGTTCGCAGATGGAAAAGCTAACCTAAAAGTATTTAAACTGAAAAAGATTAAATTATATAAACGAGATGGTAGCAAAAAATTGGGAAACAGACGAAAGGAGATATAATAAGCGAGGTGGTCCATCATCTTCTCATAAAGTTCGTGTAATTGTTGGAACAAATAAAAATCCTATTGCTTACGGAATTACATTACCAAAACATATTGTAGATAATTTTAGCGGATGTAAATTAGAAATAAATATTTCAGGTGGAGCAATAATTATGGAAAAGGTAGATTATGAAAATATGAAGGAGAATTTAGAATAAATAAAAATGGCTAAAATATTAATACTAAGTGACAGTCCGTTTACAGTAACTGGGTATGCTACAATAGCAAAAAATATTTTAAATGGATTAAGTAAATTAGGTCACGATTGTTATTTTCAAGCTCACAATTATTTGGGTCAAACAATTCTTCCCGGTTCAAAATTAGAAGATGGAGAAACTTTAGATTTTACAATATTTGGAACGGGAAAACAGCCGTATGGAAAAGATATAATTGTTCAAAGAATACGAAATTTAAAACCAGATATTTTTATTGTTCTTTTAGATACATTTATGTTATATCAAACAGGATTTTTAGATTTAGACTTCGCTCCGGCTAAAACAATTTTTTATTTTCCCACAGATGGTGATAACGCGTTGCCGTTAGGATGTGAGACTATTTTACAAAAATTTAATACTTCGGTTGCTATGGCAGAATTTGGACAACGACAGGTTAAAGATTTGTATAATATTGATGCCAACTTTATTCCACATGCCGTTGATTTAAAAACATTTTATCCCTTATCTCAAATTGAAAAAAACAAATTAAAATTTAAATATGGACTTCAAAATAAGTTTGTAATTGGAAGCGTATATCGTAACCAAGGAAGAAAGATGCCAGATAGAATGTTTAAAGCTTTTGCAAAATTTGCCAAATCTAATCCTGACGCTATATTATTTTGTCATTCCGACCCTTACGATGGTGCTGCAACATTTGATACAAAAGAATTAATTAAAACTTTGGGTATTGAAAATAGAGTTGTGTTTTCAGGAATGAATTTTTTTAAGGGTTTTACTTCAAAAGAAATGAATGAAGTATATAACCTCATGGATGTTTTTACATTATCAACCAGCGGCGAAGGTTTTGGAATTCCAATTATTGAAGCAATGGCGTGTGAAGTTCCATGTATTGTAACAGATTATACCAGTACAAATGAACTTCTAATAAGAAATGGACAATGTGGATTAGCTGTCCCAGTTATAACAGATATTACCGGAAGTTGGAATGTTGATAGAGCAATGGTAGACATTGATAAAATGGCAGAATCATTTCAAACCCTGTATAATAATAAAAAACTACGAGAAAAGATGGGACAAATAGGAAGTTCAAAAGTTAAAAAATATTATAATTGGGATAAAGTTATTCCACAATGGGACAAATTAATTAAGGAGATTGTAAATGAATAAACAAAAATTAGTTGTAGCGATAATGGGGCAAGATTGTGAAAAGTTTATCGGGATGTGTTTAGAGCCATTAAAAGACGAAGTAGATGCAATAGTTTATTGCGATGGAGGTAGTAAAGATAAAACTTTAGATATTGTTAAAAAATTCTCTGACGATAATGGATTTAATCAAACTCAAACAATTTCAGGAAATGTAATTTGTGGCCCAGTATTTGAAGGTATACAAAACAAATTTAATCAAGATGATAAAGCAATGAATGGAAAGCAGCGAAATTTTTATCTAAAACATCTAAAAGAAAATTATAAAGATTACTGGTGTTTAGTTCTTGACGCCGATGAAGTAATTGAAGACGTTTCCCAAATAAAGAAGTTTATTGATATGGTTGAGCCAGAAGCCGAAGATATTTTATTTAATGTTCACATGAGACATTTGATTGGAAATCTTTCTTATGAGGATGCAACCTTTCAACAGCATTTTGTTCCCCACAGACTATTTAAGATTAGAGACAATTTGGAATATACCGAGGTTGAACATTCATTGCTACATTGTGGGAAAGAAACGCGAGATGCAAATATAGCTACTACAACAATTTGGCATCTTTCATACATTTCAGGAATGTGGGATATAAAAAAGAAATATGAAAATCATGTTAAAAAATCCAATATGCATACTCCAGAGTTTCTAAGAAATTGGTATTTTATGCATTTGTTTGGAGAATATCCAGTGAGGAAATTTAATCCATTTGAACTTCCTGCTACAATATTAAATAATTTTGGAATAGATAAGGATGAACTATATTTTGCAAATAGAGGAGTTGAAACAAAACATTTTATTGATGCCAAACATTGGAAAGACTTCTTTAAATGTAAAAGCGTTTTAGAATTTGGATGCGGTCGTGGTCCAAGAATTTTCGCAATGAAAACAATTGGCTTGAACTCTTTGGGAGTTGAAAAAAGTGAGTTTGCTTGTAATAATTCTTTTGATAAGCAATTAGTTCAAAAAGGAGATATTAGAACATTTAATGAGCCTGTTGGAAATTTTGATTTAACTGTAGCTTATGATGTTTTGGAGCATTTAGATTATGATGATTTAGATGCTGCTATTATAACTTTACGAGTATTTTCTAATAAATATATTTTAGTATCAGTTCCATATAAAGGAACTCCAAATTGTGAAAATGATTCTACTCACATCATTAAAGAAGATAGAGATTGGTGGGTTAAAAAATTTACAAATCTTAAATTAAAAGAAGTTGAGGTTCCAGAGCATTTCTTATTTAGAGACCAACTCTTAATATTTAAAAAATAAAAAAATTATTAATGATAATAAAATGGGAAAACATAATAAACAATTTTTAAATAGTAGAATAACAATTCATATAACTACAAAAGATAGGCATACAGAATTATATGGGGTATTACAATGCTTAAGAAATCAAAATGTTCAACGATGGGATTTAATTATTTTAGACGATGCCTCTGGCTCTCAAATTATATCATCTTCATTTATTATGTCTATTCTTAATAGAATAAAATTAGAAGGGCACAAAGTTAAATTATTAAGAAATGAAAAATCTTTTGGATGTTGTCATGCAAGAAATATGTGTATTGATAATGATGATTTTCAAAACGAATACACTTTAAGATTAGATGATGATATTTTATTTAATCCAACTTATATTGAAGAATTATTTAAAGTAATAGACGCAGGTTACGATATGGCGTCAGGAGTAATTCCACTTTTAAACAATCCTGAAGTAATTAGAGAAAATAAATTTATTGGAGATACAATTAATAAACATGAGTTTGATAAAAAGGGAAATTTGATATCCCAAAATGATGATTGTGGATTTTGTTATTTGAAACCGCAAATTTTTCCTACTCATCAATTTAGAACGAATTGTTTATACAAATCCAAAATTCACAATAGTGTAAAGTATCCTGATAATTTAACTGCTGTCGCGTTTCGTGAAGAAGGGTTCTTTTCTTTTGGAGCTTTAATTAAAGGATATAAAATTGGAGTTAATACAGCTGCGGTTTGTTATCATTTACAAACTCCATCTGGAGGAAATAGAAGAAAAGATTATGCAGAATGTGTTAAATTAGATAATGAAACCTTTTTAAAATGGGCAAAGAAAAAATATAAACAATATGGAGACTTTTTAAAATGCAAATAAACATTGTAGGTTCAATACTTGGGACGACAGGATATGATTCTCATTGTCGTGGATTTGCTAACGCCTTATACAAACTTAATCCTGATATCAAATTAGATGTTCCTTTATCTGCGAATTGGAAAATGTCAGTTAATGACGCAGAATTAAAGATGCTTAAAGCCCCAATAAGAACACCTGATGTTACAATCGCAATTATGACGCCTCCGAATTGGCGTATTGCTCTTGCAGATAACACAAAACATTTTATCGGGTTCTGTGTTTGGGAAGGAGATAGAATTCCCACTTATTGGTTAGAATATTTAATGGACGAACGAGTAGACCAAATTTGGGTTCCATCTCAACATACGAGAGACGCTATTATTAATACTTTAAAATTACAGTATTATCCCAATTTTGATGAAAATGAACCAGGAACTACAATTTTTTCTTCGGGAGTTCGTGTATATGATGGTGAGTGGGATTGGGACAAAATTAAAATAGTTCCACACGGATTTGACCCAAAAGTATTTTATCGTCAGCGAAAAAAGAACGTAAACCTGTCTTTGGGTAAGCGTTTGGAGACACGAAGTAAATCGGTGGAAGCCAATAATAAACAAAGACGAACGACCGAGGATACGGATAATCACGCTGACAGTTCACCATTTGTATTTATGTGTAATAAAGGATGGCGTGGGGGGATGGAAGATAGAGGAGGAGTTCAATTTTTATTAAAAGCATTTGCTAATGAATTTAAAAAGAATGAAAACGTTGAGTTATTATTAAAACTTAATCCAGCATATATTTCCCCACAAATAGCACGGCTAAAAATGGATGAGTTGAAGCTTCCTAAAAATTCGGCTAAAATAAAGGTTGCATGTGTTAATGCCACTCCAGAACAAATTGCACAATTATACAATTCCGCAGATTGTTACGTTTGCCCAACACGAGCAGAAGCCTTTGATTTGGGAACTGCAGAGGCAATGGCTTGCGGGTTACCAGTTATTACAACTAACTATGGAGGGCAAATTGAACATATGAATAAGTATTGTGCAGATTTTGTAGATTATACTTTAAAAAATGTTAAAGGAGACATCCAATATGAAGGAATTAAGCAGGGTGTAATAAGTATACCAAAACTACAAAAAAGCTTAAGAGAGACGCTTATACGAGGTATTAAGACACGAAAAAAGGGTGCTTATGCTCAAAAACACATAAAGTCTTGGACTTGGGACCATTCTGCCCAAATCGCAATGAAAAACTTAAAAATATTAAAATAATTATTTATTTATTAATCTTTTGATAATATCATTGTATGTTTCACCGAACTTTCCAATCCTTTTCAATTCGGCTTTAGTATCATCCTTAACACAAATCTTTTTATCCTGCTTCCACCTTTTGGGAGCAATATTATTTCTACAATTATGACATAGTCCTCCACTAACACTTCGTTTAAAAGTGACATTTCTATCAATTACCTTTTTACAATTATCGCATTTTAAAATATAGTCTGTTCCCATTTTTATTTTGTAAAAAGGTTCTTAAATTCAGAATAGTTTTCCATTATTTCTACTATTTTATTTTTATTCAAATTACCACTTAATCTTATTACTTTATTTATGTCGAACATATTTGTTTTTCCGGATAATCTAATATTTTCATACTCCATAAAATCGTCTTTAGTTATTTCATCTTCCATTTTTTTATTCCTCCTTTCATCTTATTTTGAATTTTCATACTTTTATTTTTCCATTTTTAAAATTTTCACAATCACAATCTGAACACATTGGTAATCTATCTTGTCCGGTCTCGTCATCATTTACTCCCAAATCTCCTACAAGTCCTATATGAGTATGTCCACAGTTCTTACATTTATATTTTGGGTTTGTATTTTTTGGTTTCATATTGTTTCTTTTTTCGCTCTTGCTCATCAGCGTCGGACTCTTACCGACGGAAAAGAAAAAATAAATTTAATTATTCTTTTCCCACATTTCCAACATATCCCTTACTTTTTTCTGTATTTTTGGGTTCCCGTTCAAATACAAATTTAAGTTATATATCATTTTTCCGATATTTTCTGTATGTTGTTCAGTGGATAGGATTGTATTCGGATGATTCCGAATCACATCATCAACCAAAAGCTTTATTTCTTTCTCTACGTTTGTTTTTTCTGTTTCCATTTTTATTTTATTCCTCCTTTCAAATTTTCGAGTATAAAATTAATTTTATTTATTTTCATTCCAAATCACCTAATTCTTTTATAATTCCATCTCTTACATTTTTCAAATAAGGATGTTTTTTAACCATATATTTACATATATACGCCCTTATTATTTCTTCTCTTTTTTCTTTTAGTATTTTTTCTGTTTCCATTTTATTTTATTCTCCATCGTATTTTTTAAATTTCCTCATCTGCAAAAGCGGGACTTGTTCGACTATCTCCCCAGTTTCCACATTTATATATTTTTGACTCTGAATAATATATTTTATCTTTATTTCGTCTTTCATTTTATTCTTATTTCCCTCAAATTTCCAGATTTCTTACAAAATTTGCATTTAACGTAATCATCTATATCTGTGTTGTAAGTTCTTATTTTCCCGCAATGTTCGCATCTTGCTTTTATTTTTTCCATTTTTATTTTATTCCTCCTTTCATTTCATCTTGAATTTTCATATGAATTTTCTCCTGTTTTTGTTTCTATTATCTCTGATGATTCTTTGGAGTTTTGGAAAATATCCAATTTCCATTTCATTTTCAAAATTATTTTTTTTGCCAATGAACTTTCCATCTTTGAATATCTTTCAATTTTTTCTATTATTTTCGGTATTTCTGTATCTCGGATGGAAATTGCCCAAGCTATCTGTTTTTCTGTTCCGGAGAGTTTTGGGAGTTCAGAATTTATATTTTTTTCATTATTTTTTTGTATCCATCCATTTTCTTGTTTTTCTTCGCATTTTTCACAAGTTCCATATTTAACCGGAAGTTCATCTTCATCTTTAATTCCAAGTATATACATTCTATTGGAGTTCTTTCCGAATAGCTGAACACTGTATTCTTTCCCGCAATTTTGACAAATTACATTATATTTCATTTTTATTTTATTCCTCCTTTCAAATTTTTAAATTCTTCTTTTAAAACTGCTCTTGCTTTTTTATATTCGGGATTTTTGATTTTATCTGTCAAAAAATCAAAATCTAACTTGGTGATTTTATCTCTTAGTTTTTTGAATTGTACTATTTCCATTTTTATTTTTTTTATTTTATCTTTTGTTTCCATTTTATCTTATAATATATTTAATATATTTAACTATATAAGGATAATTAAAGTCTAATATATATATTGTATCATATATATATTTATAAAGGGATTTTTTAGCAAATTCCTTTATAAAATTATTAAAAAAATAAATTAATAAAAAAATAAATTAATAAAAAAAGAAAAAAAGAAAAAAAAATAAAAGTTAAACTATAACTTCTAATTAATTAAAACTTTGCTGTCGTCGTCTTTAACAAAAACAACTGTAACATTATAAACCCTTTTTATTGCGGGTTCATATGCTTGTTTAAATCTTAATTGAATTTTGAAATTGGTTGTAACTTTGTTAAATCTATGATTAACATTATATCTATCAAAAACTTTACTAACTTCAATCTCGTTGAAATTATAGTTTCCCAAAACGTTTATTCTGTGACCAGATTCATCTCGTCCACTTTTAACTGCTGTTAAAAATGTTGTAATAGATTTGTTCAATTGGCTTGGAGCCGGAACATTCACAATTCTATCAACAGAGACATTTTTGTATTGTACATCTGTAACTGTTTTGGTTAAAATTTTTGTTGGTGCCATATCATACCCCACTAATCCTCCGATAAGCAAAGCAAATACCGCTATAACCATCAATAATCCACTTACATGTTTTTCCATTTTAGTCCTCCTGTTTAATTTAGATTTGAATGTTTAAACTATAATTATCTAAACAAATTCTGGTATTTAAACTTTTGGTTCACAATTAATTTCTGTGTTTTAGCCAGTTGAGTGCAGCTTTTAGAAAAGGAATAAGAGCCAAGTATGCAATATTGCCTTGCCAAACTGTAATTAAACCAGTCAGGAAAACAATAGCAATATCTATGCCAAACTTTCTTAAAGTCTTTCCAAAGTCGTATTTATTTTTTGCCATTATATCTTTGTCCCAATTAAACCACATAGAAGCCCGCTTAATATTGAAATCAAAATTGTTGCCCAAACAGGCAAACGATTTGCTAAGTGTTCTATTTTTATATTTTGTTTTGCGAATTCTTTTCTGATTTCTGTTTTAAAATCATTAAATCCATTTTCTAATCCTATCACCATTTGTCTTGTTACTTCTTCGTATGCAGTTTGTCTATCATCCATTCTTTGCCTCCAAAACTTCTCACGAAAAAATAATAAATATTGCTCACAATTAACCCGATAAATCTTTTATCTTTTTGTTTGAATGCGTTATAAATAAAGTTTCTTAAACCTTGGTCTGCTTGCTTTCTTGTTTTTCGCAATCTCACTTCATTTCTGTATTGTCTGTCGTGACAATAGCACCCATAACTCAACTTAATTCCAAATAAATTGTCAGGAGAATAACTACAATAATCTGCATTCTTATCATATCCTTTGGGGTATTTCATTGAATTATGTTTACTCCGTAGCCATAGAAGTAAGGTGTAATACTACCGTTATCAGTTGACATATTAAAATTTAATGCGAGATTTGAACCAGTAAACGATGAAGTGTCAATTGCAGTATCAAATGATTGTCCAGTTATTGTAAATGGGGACCCTCCAGTATCCGACACATCCACATTCATACTTGTTCCAGCTGGCAAATCTTTTTTAGCATAAACCGATATTGTTTGAGGAACATTTTCATTCATTATTGTGGATGTTGTGACTGTTGAAGATGAAGAATATTTCCCGTATTCTAAAGTATAAATATAAATATGAGATTGTGGGTTTCGTGAACTGTCACCGCTACTATAAGTAGTGTTAACTTTTACAGCAACTCCTTGAACATTTGAATTTAATATAACAACTTCATCATATGTTAAATTAATAGTAAAACTGCCGTATTCATTGGCAATGACTTGTGTATCAAGAACAGAGTGTGTACTCCATGATGTTCCATCAAATGTCATCAAATATATTGTTGCACTAGCATCGGCAGTCGCTGTATTACTATAAGACGCACTAACATAACCTGTAGCTTTTATTCTAACGGCAAAAACATTTTTAGAAGAAAAACTTTTTCCGAGAGTTCCCGTTGTTGACCCTGTTCCAGTTTTAGAAGCATATGTTGAATCATCATTATCAAATGCATATGCCGAATTTGTAAGTGTATCTGGGTCGTATGTAGTATCTAATCCTGCTTCGTCATTTATCCTACAAATCATCGCATCATTAGAATAAACCGCAGTTTTAGAACTAATTGTATTTTTTGCACCGTTTGAATCTGTAAAGATATCAGCACCCAAAAAATCCACATTTTCCCAATTTCCAGCGTCACTTTTCACGTTTTGGTATGCGAGTTGAGAAACAGATTTTGCAGTGGCTAATTGATTAAGTTCGCTTGCATAAATTGGGTCATTGCCCGCTTTTGGAAAAACTCCTTCTGCTGATGCCATAATAATTATAAGGTATTATCTTTTTTAATCTAATAGAATTAAATTATATAATACTAATAAACCTCCCACGTTTCTTCAATACGCAATTCATTCGTTCCATCAAACGTCAAAGCTGGCAAAGACGTTGTGCTCCAAATACTTCCCGTAATTGCCGTTCCATTCAAAACTCCAAATTGCCTCAACTGCGTTCCTGACATCTCCGACGAATTCCAATCTCCCAAATATTTAACCTTTTGTTTTGTGGGAAATGTAGTATCCGTCATAATTTGTGTATCAACAGCGTTTACTAATGTTGTGTCTGTTGCTAATGAAACTCCACTTCCATCTCCAATTATAAAATTTGTAGGATAAGCTGTTTCACTTCCTCCCAAAAATAAGGTTAGTTTATTTTTAGCGTAGTTTGTTACTACCATTTTGTTCCTCCTTTCAATATCATTTTAAAAATATCCTCCTGACCAAACGGCTTGAAATTCTGAAAATGGACTTCCATTACCTACTCCAAAGACGCCACGTTGTAATGTTCCAGATGCTAATGTTCCAGTAACATTTGTATCTCCACCGTCCCAATAACAATATAATCCACTTTGAGTAATTGTATTAGAATATACCGTTACTCCACTTTGTCTTATTCCTATACTTCCAGTTGTAAATTCAAATCTTGTTAAAATGTCGGCATCGGAAATATCAGCTCCTTGTAATTTTTTAATATCCAATATCATTTGTTTCATTGTGTCTGTAGTATCCATAATTTTTTTATTTACTTTCATCTTTAAGACGTTTTCAGAACGTAATGTGGAAGGATTAAAATCAAATGTCGCTTCTACTATATCGTAAACTTTATTATCAATATTATGATATGGAATATTTACAATGCACGTATTAGACGGCACAACATCCACAATACCTTTAATTGCTAATGAAACTTCTTTGGGAGGCTGAGAATATGTTGCCAATTCCGCTGCTAATAATTCTTGTGCTGAATCGGGGTCTTTAATATTTTTATCTTCAATAACTTTAACTCGTTTTCCATATTTGGCAATACTATTATTATCTTTACCAACTTTCACAATAGGAAGATTTCTCTTGTAATTTATTACTACATCTGCATTACTTCCCGGAATTGCGCTATATCCAATTGAAGTTCCAGATTGAAACGAAATCATTTTATCATGAAAATTAACAGTATAATCAACTCCACTAACAGTATTGTCTATTGCCATCCCCTTAATTGCACCTTTTTTCTGAACTCCATCAACAGTAATATCAGTATTGTGAGGTTTGTAAATTAAAGTATAGTCACTTGTGCTACCGGTTCCTGTAAAACTTTCTTGATAACCATCTAAATACCTATCACCATAAACCCAAATTTCATTAAAAACCGATTTTCGTTCTTCTTGTGTTGTGGCTTTCAAAACATTAGTATTATCAAATGTTTTTCCAGATGAAACATCAGATTTTGGTTCAAAATGTAAGTCTTTATTATTATCAACATAAAAAACATAATCTGCTTGATTTGCTAATTCTTTTATAGCGTCAAAAACAGGACTATGATTAAATGTTATTCTTTTAATTATTGTAGATGAATCTTGAACATTATTAAATGTGATATCATCTGTATATTTTCCAATAATATCTTTAACAATGCTTCCTGCAGGAAGAGCATTATAAACTTCTGGTTCAACACTTCTATCAATTAAACGAGTTGTATAATCTTTTCCGGATATTACAATTTGCTCTTTATTTGCTGACCCCTTAAAATGCATAGTTTCTAAAATACCAGAAAATATTTTTTGAAAATTATTATTTGGTTCTTCTGTTCCATCTCCAAAATTATATATTGAATGAACGTCAAAATCAGTTATAGCACTGTCATAAATTCGTATATCATCTAAGTCGCCGTTTGGAGTTTCTCCATAAGTATATGTTGTATTTCCATATCCACCTATAACTCCATATTTAAATAACGCTGTGTCAATATTTTCTGTGTAAGTGTCAGATAAAACCCCGTCGGTATATAATCTTGTATCCGTCGGACTAAATACAACACAATAGTGATGCCAAACTCCATCATCAACATTTATACCAGTTGCAAACGAATGTTGCCATAAATTATTTGTTTTACTTTCAACAATTATTGCGTTTATGCTGGGTTTAATTGAAACATATCCAGACGTTGTTCCATTGGCTTGTTGCAATATGGTTTGATAATATGATTTTGTTGTTTTATACCAAAAACTAACAGCGTGATTGTTTGATGTCATATAAATTGGATTGAATGTAACGTAATCCGACGTTTCATAAGTAACAACTCCATCATTATATGTGCTTGCTACCTCATAATCATCCAGTTTTCTATCATATAATCTTATATCATCTATTTTGCCATTGAGTGAACCATAAGTAGACGACCAGCTACCAATATTAAATGATATATTTGTAGGGAAATATACATCAGAAAACTGCTTCTTATTACCACAACTAATCCCATCCACCCAACAATAGATATAATCATTATTCTTCCAGCTTATGGTATACATATGCCATTGACCATCAAACGGGTCAAGCGATGTTTCATCAGCCCAATCATAATACTTAAAACTGGAATCAGCGGAGTTTCTTACGATTATACCGACACGTCTTCCAACACCACCAGATGGTCCAAGCAATGCAAATTTCTGATTGTAACCAACTGGGTAAATATTATTAGATACTTGTGTTCCCTCAGCTTTAATCCAGAAGCTTATTGTTCCCTCGGTTGGAACATTCATACTAGGAATAGATATTTTTGTGTATTCCTTTCCTATAAATCTATACGCATGATTATCTTCATTAAGCATGTTCTTAGTTTTCATTGGTGTTCCATAATTAATAAAATCAACAACAATCGAGCCTTCTGGGACTATTTGATTTATTGGTTGTTGCCCCTCAACCGCAAATTTTAATCTTGTAACCGCCGTCATGTCAGGTGTTCCAGAGCTACTTGATGGATTATCGACATCTACAATTTCAACATTCCATCCGGCTTTTAGATTTGCCGTGTCAATATAATATCTATTAAATGCTCCAGTCCCATCAAATAAATAAAATATTCCTCCATCCCAATGGTCTATAACGTCTTGTGTAACATAAAGATAATATGTGATAACCTTTCCAGAATAATCAGTTGCAGAAATACTCTTAGAAATTCCCAAGTCACTTCCAAGAACAGTATTATATACGTTTATAGCCCCGGTTCCTTCTTGAAAATTATTTTGATTAACAGACATAAATGTATTTGACGTGGTAGCCCATCCACTTGTTGAATCCATAGAGTCAATTATTGTTGGTGTGCTTAGTGTCCCGTCATGTGAGCTTGAAGAATCTGTCGCGTCTCCATTTAATTTCCAATGTGAGATTAAGTTTCCTCCCACAACGCCGTTGAAGTGTAGTGCCTTATTTATTTTTCCAGTTGTTGACATTAAATCTGTATTTTTTTGAGATGTTCCATTATTTGCAGAAATGCTTTCAATGACGGTAGTATTAGACGCATTATCATTCATTTTAAATTGAGCAACTGGAGATTTTAGTGGTAATATTTCGGCTTTATCGGCATAAATTTCAATCAAATCGTTTATATCATACGTCGCAGCATAACTTCCAGCATAGTTATTAACAACACTTGTAAAGTGAGATGACGAGTTACTCTCGGATGTAGCTTTATAAACTTGAGTAGAGTATACATTTGGAGCCTCACTCCCATTAATTAATAGTCTTGTATAAACCGTCATGTTAAAATTTTATTATTTAATTTATGTTGTAATGCCGTTGATAATTCGTCTGGGTCAGTCCCGTATACTTTGTCAATATAAACATTAACTCGTTTTAGATTGGCTTCTGCAGTTGCTCTTCTCGCTAATCTTCCAGTTTCCAATTTAGCCGTCAATTGCCCAATATCCGTCATTTGTCCTTTAATTCTTGAAAAATCAACTTTGGGAATAATTGGTATGTTAATTCCGGGTATTTTATTAATATAAGAAATCATGTTATTTATACCTTTAATAATTGTGTTGATTTGTAATTGATAAAAATCTACAATATGATTCCAAACAGAAATAAATACGTTTTCAACCCCAGCCCAAATAATTTTCCAAACATCTGCAAATCTTTGAAAAAATAATATCATTTCCATTCCTACTTTCATCGCAAATTTAGCCATAGATGCCATAATTTTTTTCCAATTAATTATAATTAAAATAATTGCTGTAATTACTAAAATAATGGCTCCCATAATTAATAACCATGGACTAAAAACAGCGGTTAATATTGCTACTGCCGCAGCCATAACTAAAATTCCAGTTGTAACCAATGTAAAAACCACAATCGCTTGTTTCATTGGTGCGCTTAAATTATTCCACCAATGTGCTAAAATAACTATTCCACGCGTTAATTTTTCAATAATTGGAGATAACACTTCTTTAATTTGATTTCCAAAACTTGTTTGAATATTTTGAAGATTACTTAATGCCGCCCCCCATCTATGTTCAGTTGTATTAGCTACATCTTTAAATTGTTTATTCATTAATCCTGCGGAATCAGTTGTAATTTCAATACTTTTTGCGGCGTCTTCTGCAGCTCCGCCCATTAATGGGAAAACTGCTCGTATTGCTCTAACATTTTTAAACATGTGACCCATTTTTATAACACTATTGCCTACCGTTCCCCCCAAGGCTTTTAATGTTCCCATAATTCCTAACGTTTTAATCATGGCTTTTCCATTTTCATATCCTAACTTTTTAATTGCCACTTTCATATCTTCGGTTGGACTAATTAATTTTGTAAAAATAGCGTTTAATGCAACCGCGGCGTTTTCGGGACTAGCCATAACCTTTGTTAAAGCCGCAAACACTCCTTCCGTTTCATTTAATTTAGCTCCCATTGCTCCAGCTGTTCCTGCAACCGTTGGAAAAGCTTGCGCTAATTGTTCCATTGTAGTTTGACCAGCCTTTACCGTAGCCGAAAATCCATCAAATGTTTTCTTCGCATCTTTCATTTTAATTCCAAAAGCTGCCATTGTTTTGGTTCCAGCTTCAATAACATTAGATAATTGAGCGTGACCACCAACCGCGGTTTTTGCAGCTAATCCCATAAACTTCTCAGCATCAGCAGTGTTTGTTATTCCCGCCGATATTGTTTGATATAATCCATTAAGAACTGATACTTGGTCACCTTGGTCTCCCAAAACAATGTTTGTTTTCTTTACAAATTCTCCGAAAGTTTTTTGAGCATTTTGCCCAGTTTCCATCAAAGTTTGAACTTTTGCAAATCCGGTTTCAACCTTATTGGAGGCTTCTACGGCTTTTGTCAGTCCCATAGCCATTAGACCTCCGGCTATTCCCATTCCTAATGCAGATTTTCTAAAATCTCCAATTCCTTTTTTTGCTTTAGCAAATGTTGCTGAAAAACGGTCTTGCGCGTTAATCACAATATTTACTACATTTTGTCCGAATGCCATTATTTACGTTTTGCTTGTCTTATTGCTTTTTCATTTTCACGATTAATCTTTTTCAAATATTTGACAACAGCGTTATATTGAACCACTGTCAAATTTTCAACATCTTCTAATGTCCATTTGAAATAATCACAAATTGCCAACTCATTATTTATTGTTGAGTTGGCATTTGAAAATCCTCAATATTATTAAGTTTGTTGACAGCAATCATTAACTTTGTTCCTGCCGACATTCCCAAATTTTCATAATCTTCGTCTGACATTCCGGTTGATAATTGCATTAATCGCTTTGCCGATTCAGATTTGGATAAATCTTGAAGCTCAGCTACGTCTTTGTATTTTAATTCTGAAACTACAAATTCTCTTCCATCAATTTCTACTTTTTCGTTTTTCATTTTTAACCTCCTGATAGTTTAGTTCCCCTTCTACTATTCTCAAAAAATAAAGAATAAAAAAAAATTTAATTACCACGCATTATAATCCACAATTGCATCAAATACGTTTGCTGATACTGTTTGGGGAATTATTGTTAGTGTTTGGTCTATTGAACCTTCAACTGGCGATGGTGTTTTCATATCGGAAACTTTGCAACCACTCATTGTAATAAAAACACTTCCTGCGTCTCCTATACTTTGAATCATTGCGTTAAATGTGCTACCACCTAAAAAATAGTCTTCATAAAATGTTTGTGCATTCGTTGAATCCATTTTCATAGTTGCTGTCAATTCATATTCTCGTTTCAATGGTAATGGTTCTGCAATAACTTTACTTCCATTGTTGTAATGTCCCGCCTCCAAATTATTCTTAATATCAAATTTGAATTCGGTTGCATTATCTACTGTAACTCCAGATGGAATTTGCAATAATGCACTACTAAACATATATGGACGTGTTGTTGTTGGTGTTGCTAATGTAATTGCTCCCGATGAAAAAGTATCGGATTGAGCCATATAACCTACTTCACAATTTACTGGCTCTCCTTGTGCCCAATTAATCGAAAGTGTGTCAATCATACAACCTTTATACGTTCTAATAAAATTTTTTCCAACTGTTCCTGAATTTTTACTATCTTCTAATGTAAATGAACTTAACGATTGTGATGGAATTGCATAATTAGCATCATCACTATTTGTTTCTGTTAAAACGTGTGACCCTGCAGTAGCAGTTTCATTGGTTGCTCCAATAGCCATTCCTAAAAACTTCCAATCCTGTGGATAATAAGAAAACGTTCCTGTGAAATCCAATTTGCCATCTTCAAATAAATCTACATTTCTGTTTGACGAACCTTGATAACGAATTTCAATTGGATTTGTTTTTTCGTCTGGCGTATGCTCTTGAACTAATCCAATCCATTGGGGCGTTCCAAAAGTATTTGCGTATGCTCCTGATTCATATTGAAAAACGAGTTGATTTTGGTCTGATAAATATTTACTCATAACTTTTTATACCTCCTTTCTAAATACATAAAAATAAATATGTAAATTCTCCTATTTTTGATTTAACTGCATCTTCTGAAACATTAACAACACTTGACATATTAAAATCGTGTAAATTAGCTCCAATTAAATTATCGTCATCCAATTGATTTGTTCGCAAATACGTATAAATCTTATCAAATAATGTGTCACGCTCTACAATATTTCTTGCCCAAACTCTTATTTCTATTCCCAAACGTAGCATAGTTCCTTGGCTGCCCATTCCTAATTTGCCTTCTTGTCGTGTTCCTGTGTCGGTAACGGTAATAATTGGATACTTAACTGCTTTTCTTGGATAACTTGTCATGATAAATTTTTCATTTGGTTCTCTAACTATTGGGTCTTCAATTTCTTCTAATAAATTATTTCTAATGAGTATGGTTACATCAGTTGTGAATGTAGAACTATTTACTTTATTAACTGTCATTTTTGTTACCTCGCTTGGTTTTGGGAAATACTCGCTTGCATTTCTATTAATATAAATTAAATAATCTTTTTAAATAAATAGAATTAATTTATATAACTGCATTAACCTTAGCTTTAATAAAATCTTTTACTTTTCCAATATTACGTTTTTCTGTATTTCTAAAATGATGCCGTGGTTCAATTTTAGAAGTTCCATATTCTAAATATTTTGCATAACCCACATTTGTATCTATAATAGCCTCAGTCTTCTTTGGGAAATTAACTTTAATTGAATTCATAAAACGCCCAGTATCAACACTCTTCGGTTCGGCTCTATGTCCCGAAACACTTTGAACAACCTCGCCTTGAATAAAATGTCCAGATTGTTTTATAGCAGATGCTACGGCTAACTTTACTTTTGCGTTATCTAAAGTTAATAATCCTTCTACAACCCCAATATTCTTTACCTCAATTTTCATTCTATTTCACCTATGCGTTATTATAATCCTCATTAATACGTATAAATAATGAGTGGTCTGTGGGAAGCGTTAAAACACTTTCATCATTAAAGACTGTTGTGAATTCTCCCAAAAATAAGCCACTGCGATTTGTATCAGTTGCGTTCCATCTGTATTCAATGTTGCCTGTAAGTGAGCCTGTAATGACTGACGTTCCGCTGAAAACGGGCGTATATTTGTTATCGTTTGTGCAAAGTCTAAAATAGATATATGAGCCGGTTGTTAAATCAACCCCATTACCAACACTATCTACAAATTGAACTGCCAACGCTGGTTCTGTGCTATCTCTTTTTATTTGAAATACTGCCATTTTATGTTAATTTTGTTAAACCTCCTTTTTGTAATTTTATTATTTTATTGGTTTGCAATAGTATGTTTAATGGATTAGATTGCAGTTGATATATTTTATTATTTTGAATTAAACAAATTACTTCGTTTGGTTTCACAATCTTATAAACGTTGAAAACTACACTTTGGCTTTCTAATAAAATGTAACTTCCAGTTTCTTGTAATAAGGCACTTCCATTTTCTTGTAATAAAATACTATACATTATTATCCACCCACCTGCACTATTCTTAAACTTATATCTTCTACTTCATAATCTGCTGTAGTAGTTTCATTTGTTATCCAAACCTCAATTGTATCACCAGCAACTAAACTTGCTAACCCACTTAAATTTATGCTGTTACTCTCTCCGCCTCCTCCTGCGAAATCTTGGTTTGTATGCACTATTATCTCTGAAGCTCCATTGTTTTTCATCACGCTTAATTTCATTCGTGAGCCAGTTCCAGCAACCACACTGTTTACCGTAGAGCTAACTTGGATATCATATACTCCATTTTTAACTATCGTTATATTATTATTTGTGTAGTCTGGAGTTGTGTTGTTTGATATTTCGTTTGTTGTGAATACTTCTACTTTCACTGGAACGTTCGCGGTTGTTATTGTTGTATCGGTTGTGTTATCAACCGCGGAAATACCTCCGTATGCAAGCCCCGAACCCGTTCCTGTGAAATTTAAATCACCGTGAATGGTTAAGTCTCCATCTTGATTAAGTTGCATCTTTTCAGAACCTGCAAACTTCCACCTATGATACATTGGACCGGCAGTCTGTCCTCCTTGAAAATCCCAAATAATTGCATGAGCTGACGTACTGTCTGAATCTTGATTATAAGTGAATAGAAAGTTATTATCTCCGCATTTCATTGCCAAATTTTCTAAGGAACTTCTTCCAACATAAACATTATATAAATTATTTCCTGTTCCCAAGAAGATGTCCGCCCCTTGCGTTTCAAACAAATAATTAGGAGAAGTTGTTCCTATTCCGACATGCTGACTTGAATCAATAGTCATTGCGGGCAAATCATTTGTTCCGAATGTTAAATCAAAATTATTATATGTTCCGAGTGCCAGAGGAGAACCATAACTGTAAATTCTTGATAAATTTGCTTTGTTTAATCCAAACGTTGTTCCATCTTTATTTGAACTATAAGAAATAAAACCAACTCCAATATCTTCCGCAGTACTATTTGATGCCGAAAACCCAGCATATCCGGTTGTTGTTGCAT
>VAPL011147442.1_pt1 | contig 30495 bp, 28 predicted proteins | sample 3395061 | NCBI WGS metagenome assembly VAPL01 (sample SAMN08290444, study PRJNA428436) | hydrothermal vent metagenome | isolation source: Deep-sea hydrothermal vent chimney 2 | place: Pacific Ocean: Juan De Fuca Ridge | depth 2182 m m | reverse complement strand
GCTGTTCTTCTGTGCTAATTTTTCTTGCGTCATATTTCATGCGTTGTATTATAAATGAAATACTTATGCTTGTGTATCAATTAATAGTGTACCGTTAGTAAGACAGAAAATGCAATATTACCCATGTTGCTCAATCTGTCTTGACAGGATTAATTAAAACCAGATCCTTTTCTATTGAAGTTGGCTAGATGAGGGTAAAACATGAAACCTCCATCTTCCTTTCAGGGGAAGGCTGGGTTCAGGATGAACTATTAATCTAAGGTAGATAATAATGACAACAGACAATCCAGGACAAACACATATTTCATCTCAAAATTCAATCCGCTGTGAGAATGATGAAGTTAGTCTTATCGAACTTTATATAGTCTTGGCTCGTCGTAAGAAAATAATTATCATTACTATAGTTATTGCGCTGTTGATAGGAATTGTCTATTCATGGCAATGGCAGGCAAAATTGATCCCTTCCTATGAGGGCAATATAGTAGTTCAGGTAGGTCATGTAGGTCAACTTGAGGGTATGGAAAAAATAAAGCCGCTGTTAAAAGTAGAATATCCGTTCATCAAAAGAATTGATAGTGTAGGCAATTTAGTTACTATTATAATAAATGTTCATGACAAGGCAGAAGTAGAGCCGATGTTACAGAAAATTATAGATAAATTTATTCAGGAATATAGCGTTATTTACAATTCTAATTTATCCAGCAAGCAGCAAAAATATGAATTTCTGCGCAGACAAATCGATGATATTCGTAGCCAGATAGTAGAGCTGGCATACTTTGTTAGTGCATTAAAGAAAGATGAACCTGTTCAGGCCAGCATCCTTGTTTTAGAAAAAATTAAATTAAAGCAAGTTTTGCAGGGATACGAAGGAAAAGCGACCAATTTTCGCAATTTGAGTACTGTTAAATCACTATTAATACCTACCAAACTTCTTCATGGGCCAACCGTTACAGATATTCCTGAAAAGCCAATGGGAAGAGTGATCATTATAATAAGTATTGTATTGGGCCTCATATTTGGCATAATCGGCGCATTCATGGCCGAATTAATAGCCAAGGCCAGGCAGGAAATAGCTAGGGTAAGGGCATGTTAATATCCTGGACAAAGCAACTCTGATTGTAAGGCATCATTCATAATAGCAATCTTACATTTTCGTTTCATGCTGACTTTGCTGGAGGTATTCTGTTTCAGTAGATTAAGGGTTAAATGAAGTGGAGTGCTCATTACCTTCGCGTCATTTGCATATTCGGGTGAACTTGAACACTCATTCTGCTTCATGGTGAAGAGCTGAACTGCTTAACGTATAGATGTGGGTATTAGCCAGGTTGAGTGTTCATCTTTGTGTTTTAGGAAGTTTTTTTCATACGTTACCAACTTCTTGTCCATAAGAAACTGCTAATGTTAAGTTGATAATGACACGAGAGTAGCGTGTCTAGAACAGAATATTACAAATACTTAATCTCTATGGGTGTAATTCCCCGCCGCTTGCGGCGAAACACTATCGTAGTGTGCGGCTTCAGCCGCACGAAGACGAACCGACAACTGATGCCCCGTCCGCTTGCGGCGGGGAGATTCATTGATAATTAATTGCTGGAGTCATTGTCTTGTTAACTAAAATAGCACTAGTTACTGGTGCAGATGGTTTTATAGGATCACATCTTGTAGAAATGCTGGTAAAAAAAGGGTATCAAGTAAAAGCTTTATCCCAATATAATTCATTTAATAATTGGGGGTGGTTAGAGGATATCAGTTGTAAAGATAAGGTTGTAGTTTTAACTGGAGATGTCCGTGATCCGCATTATTGTAAGCACATTACCCAAGATATAGATGTTGTTTATCATCTGGCAGCTTTAATTGCGATACCTTATTCATATGTTGCTCCTGATAGTTATGTAGATACAAATATTAAAGGTACATTAAATATTTGTCAGGCTGCTCGGGAGAATGGTGTCAAAAGAATTATTCATACCTCAACTAGTGAGGTATATGGTACAGCACAGTACGTCCCGATTGATGAAAATCATCCAATGCAGGCGCAATCACCATATAGCGCAACGAAAATTGCAGCTGATGCCATGGCGATGAGCTTTTATAATGCTTTCAACTTGCCCGTAACTATTGCACGTCCTTTTAATACTTATGGTCCTCGTCAATCTGCTCGCGCGGTTATCCCTACGATAATTACTCAAATAGTTAATGGGAAGAAAGTAATTAAACTTGGAGATGTAACTCCTACGCGTGATTTTAATTATGTGGAAGATACATGTCGTGGTTTTATTGCTCTTGCTGAAAGTGATGCAACGGTTGGCGAAACAGTAAATATTGGTTCTAATTATGAAATTAGTATTGGTGATACATTGGCGATTATTAAAGAGTTAATGAATAGTGATGTAAAATTTGTTTCAGATGAGCAACGATTACGCCCTGAAAAATCTGAAGTATTTAGACTTTGGTGTGATAATAGTAAGCTCGTAAAGCTTACTGGGTTTCAACCACAAATTGACCTTCGAGAAGGTTTGCAAAGAACAATCGACTGGATTACTCAACCAAAAAATTTAAAAGCTTATAAAACAGAAATATATAATGTTTAATAACCTTGTGCATTTTGTGAGAGAGATTTATAGCACAGATGAATTTATTCCTTTACACGAGCCTAGATTTACCGGTAATGAAAAAAAGTACCTGTTAGATACTATCGATTCCACTTTTGTATCTAGTGTTGGTGCTTATGTTGATGAATTTGAACAAAAAATCATGCAGTACACCGGTGCTAGATATGCGATTGCTACTGTTAATGGTACTTCCGCATTACATATTGCGTTGAAAATGGCTGGCGTTGAGTCAGAAGATGAGGTGATCACTCAGTCACTTTCTTTCGTGGCAACGTGCAATGCTATTCGTTATTGTAATGCAGAACCATTATTTGTTGATGTGAACCGAAATACATTGGGGCTTTCTTCAGTTAGTTTGAAAGCTTTTCTGGATGAATATTGTGATATTCGGGATGACAGTTATTGTTGGAATAAAATTAGTAATCGTATAGTGCGAGCTTGTGTTCCTATGAACACATTCGGGTTTCCAGCTGAGCTGGATGAGATTAAAAAAATATGTGGACGCTACAATATTGTATTGGTTGAGGATGCAGCAGAGTCTCTTGGGAGCACATACAACAAGCAACATGCGGGGACTTTTGGAAAACTAGCTGCGATAAGTTTTAATGGTAATAAAATTATTACTACAGGTGGTGGTGGAATGGTGTTAACTAATGATGAGGCGTTGGCACTACGTATAAAACATATTACAACTACAGCAAAAGTCCCACATGAATGGGCCTTTGTGCATGATGAGACTGGCTATAATTATCGGCTTCCTAACTTAAATGCGGCATTGGGAGTGGCACAAATGGAGTCATTGCCTGAATTTGTTAAAAAGAAACGTGAGTTAGCTATATGCTATCAGGCATGGGGTGCCGAAAATGGAATAGAATTTATTAAAGAGCTGAGTCATAGCCGTTCAAATTATTGGTTAAATGCATTGCTTACGAAAAGTAAGGAAGAAAGAGATTTACTACTAGAGTATACGAACAGGAGGAAGGTAATGACTCGGCCGGTATGGACTCCTCTACACAAACTGTCGATGTATCAGGATTGCTTAACTTATAATTTGATCAATACCGAATGGTTGTCAGAAAGGATCGTGAATGTGCCGAGTAGCGTGGTTCTGAATGGCTAAAAAGAGAAGGATCTGTGTTATTACCGGTACACGAGCAGAGTATGGATTGCTTTACAAATTAATAAAAGCGATTGATAACAACAATAATTTGGTTTTGCAAGTAGTTGTTACTGGAATGCATCTCTCGCCAGAGTTCGGTCTTACCTACCAACAGATTGAAAAAGATGGTTTTTATATCGATCAAAAGGTGGAGATGTTACTTTCATCTGATACCCCGGTAGGGATCAGCAAGTCCATGGGTGTAGCAATGATTGGTTTTGCCGATGCCTTTGATAAATTAAAGCCTGATCTTGTTATAGTATTGGGTGATCGCTTTGAAATATTTTCTGCAGTTAGTTCAGCTATGATTGCAAAGGTACCTGTCGCACACTTGCATGGCGGTGAAACGACGGAAGGGGCATTTGATGAAGCTATACGCCATTCTATTACCAAGATGTCACACATTCATTTCACTGCTACTGATGAGTATAGAAAACGTGTAATTCAGTTGGGAGAACATCCTGATCGGGTATTTAATGTCGGAGCACCTAGTATTGATAACATAAACCATCTAACTCTATTTTCACAAGTCGAGTTTGAAAATTCCATAGGATTTAAGCTTGGGAAACACAATCTACTTGTGACCTTTCATCCTGTTACTCTTGAAAATACAACTTCTGAGAAGCAGTTTTCTTCTATATTAAAAGCACTGGAGGAGCTAGATGAAGTACACTTGATTTTTACTAAAGCGAATGCAGATACTGATGGCCGTATTATTAACAAAATGATAGATGAATATGTTGCATCGCATCATGGCAATGCAATTGCATATTCATCTCTAGGACAAATTCGTTATCTTTCAGCATTGCAGTACGTTGATGGTGTTGTTGGAAATTCCTCAAGTGGTCTAATAGAGGCACCAAGTTTTAAGATAGGTACAGTAAATATTGGTGATCGTCAAAAAGGACGTGTAAAAAGTAGTAGCGTTATTGATTGTGAACCAACTTATAAAAGTATCCAGCAGGCGCTAGCTACCTTGTTTAGCCCTGAATTCCAGAAGAAACTAAGTAAAGTTACTAACCCATATGGAATTGGGGGAGCGGTGGAAAAAATTATTAAAATTATTTGCGATTATCCCCTGGAAGGCATATTGAAGAAGCGATTTTATGATATACAAAATATTACATGAATAATCTAGTTTATATAATTGCAGAAGCTGGTGTCAATCATAATGGTAGTGAAGAAATGGCATTTCAGCTGGTTGATGCTGCTGTGGAAGCAGGTGCTGATGCGGTTAAATTTCAAACTTTTAAAACAGAGAACATAGTTACAAGGAATGCAGTAAAAGCAAAATATCAACAGAAGACAACAGATGGGAATGAGTCGCAGTTTGATATGTTGAAAAAGTTAGAGTTACCTTACGATACTTATTATCGTTTACAAAGCTACTGTATTGAGAAGAATATACAATTTTTATCAACAGCATTTGATATTGATAGTTTAGAATTTTTAGTCAAAGACCTTGGTGTACGAACTCTCAAAATTCCATCCGGGGAGATTACTAATGGGCCATTTCTTTTGGAGCATGCGAAAACAAATTGTAATTTAATCTTGTCTACTGGAATGGCTACCATCGATGAAGTGCAAGAAGCATTATGTGTGATTGCTTTTGGATTGATGGGTGGTCATTCACCATCTAAAAATAAATTCAGAATTGCGTATAATAGTGATGAAGGACAGAAAATCCTAAAAGATAAAGTGGCATTGTTACATTGCACGACAGAATATCCAGCTCCATTACAAGAAATCAATCTTAATGCAATGGGTACTATGTATGAAAGTTTTGGACTAACAATTGGATATTCAGATCACACAGAAGGCATCATTGCACCCATCGTTGCTACTGCCATTGGTGCAAAAATAATAGAAAAACATTTTACTTTAGACAAAAATTTACCCGGCCCCGATCATAAAGCATCACTTAATCCAATTGAATTAAAGTCAATGGTAACTGCAATCCGAAGTGTACCGTTAGTAATGGGGGATGGTATTAAAAAACCATCTTCTTCAGAAATTGGTAATAGAAACATAGCACGAAAAAGCATTGTTGCAGCGTCTAACATAGCAAAAGGGGATATATATATGCCAGAAAATTTAACATTTAAACGACCAGGAAATGGCGTGCAACCTATGGAATATTGGGATTATCTTGGTCGTAAGGCAAGTCAGAATTTTAAAGTGGATGAGCAGATTGAATAATTTAACCATAATTTCGCCAAATTAAATAGTTAAGTCTGAGAGTATGGGGATCATCACGAAATTTTGGGGTGATATTTTTTAGCGACGGCTAGTTTGCAGATACACCATACTAAAAATAGTGTCAGTGCAGCAACTAACAGTAAATTATTATATCGCTTTGCAGCCATGGACTTAGCTTGAGCCAGTCCACAATACCATATTTCTGGTTCTTAGTATCGCTGAATGCTTCCTCAATTTGCATGTGGTAACGATATAATTTGACTATTTTCTTTGCTGTATTTAGTGATTCTGGCAAATGAGAAGTCAACAGCCAGGGTTGCTTATTCTTTATTTAGGATAATAAAGGCTCACTGTATCTTGTGAGATACCACCACGCTTTTTCTTTCGGTGCTTTCCTGTCTGGGTTCCATGGTACAAAACGCCCGGATAAGAAAATTGTGTGTTTTTACTCTATACAGAACCATTCCTAATTCCTTTGGTTTTGTTGTTGCTAGTTTCATTTTACTGCTACAACCTTTAGGACTAAAATCTGAACATGATATTAAATTACAAACAGGACGTAGACAAAGCAGTAATTGTTCTTGGTTCTGGTGGCCATGCAAAAGTAGTTATTGATACTTTATTGCATTCAGGCATAAATATAGAAGGAATTATTTCTCCAGATATTAAAATGAGATCTCATTGTTCCGGAATTAAAATCATAGGTGATGATGATATTATATCGAATTACAAACAAGATGAGATTTTGTTAGCAAATGGGGTGGGTTCATTGCCGCATCAGGAAATACGGTGGGGACTTGCCAGGAAATATAGGGAAATGGGTTATGAGTTTATACAGGTTATACATCCTTCCGCGCAAATTTCTGATAGTGTAAATATCAAAGATGGTGTGCAAATTATGGCTGGTGCGGTTGTTCAACCAGATTCCCTTATAGGTCAAGATTCTATTATAAATAGTGGCGTTTGTATTGATCATGATTGTATTGTTGGAAAAAATTGCCATTTGGCACCACGAGTCACACTTAGTGGTGGAGTAAATATTGGTGATGGTACACATCTTGGAACAGGCTCTATCGTGATACAGAACATATCTATTGGCCGTAAGTCGATAATCGCTGCAGGTTCTGTTGTATACAGAAATATTCCAGATAATGTAACTTTTTTGCAGTCGAAAAATGATGTTATCAAATAAAAGGTATTTGAGAAAATGAAAGATTGGACGCAAATCTTACTTGAACCAACAGATACTCTTGAAACAACAATTAAGGTTCTTCATGCGGGAGGATTACGCATTGCACTTGTCGTTGAAGATAATATATTGCGTGGAACCATAACTGATGGTGATATACGACGTGCTTTATTAAGGCATGTTGATATGGATGTAAAAGTAACAGAAGTTATGAATGACAATCCCATCACTGTATCAATTTCAGATGATAAAAATTCTATTATGTCAGCGATGAAGTCCAGAGACCTACTTCATATGCCAATCATTGATCATCAAGGTTGTTTAGTTGGGTTGGAAACACTTCAACACCTTATTGATAAGGTTATATATGATAATCCTGTTTTTCTTATGGCCGGAGGTTTTGGAACACGATTAAGCTCGTTAACTAAAGATAAACCTAAACCTTTGTTGCATGTCGGTAGTAAACCAATACTTGAGACAATATTAGATCAATTTATTGGATTTGGATTTCATAATTTTTATATATCCACACATTATAAAGCAGAAATGGTACGTGCCCATTTTGGTGATGGTGGTAAATGGGGAGTAGATATAAATTATATCCATGAAGATGAACCGTTAGGGACTGCAGGAGCATTGGGATTATTACCGGAGAATCTGCCTGATCTTCCTATCATAATGATGAATGGTGATTTATTAACTAAAGTGAATTTTGAACATCTGCTTCAGTTTCACACAGAACAAAAATCCTCAGTGACAATGTCAGTGTGCAAATATGATTTTCAAGTTCCTTACGGTGTAATTGAGCAGGATGGTCACATAATCAAGAGTATTGTAGAAAAGCCAACACATAATTTTTTTATAAATGCAGGAATATATGTGTTAAACAGGAACCTCCTTGGTTGTATTGATGGCAATTCTTATCTTGATATGCCCAATTTTTTAAAACAACAAATTGAACTTGGCGATAAAATTAGCATGTTCCCTGTACATGAATATTGGCTCGATATAGGTAGAATGGAAGAATATGAGCGTGCACATGAAATATATAGAGCAGAATTTGTAGAATGATTAAAATGATTGCAGAAACAGCATGGCACCATGAAGGTGATTTTAATTTTATGTGCGAACTGGTTAACAGTATATGTAGAGATACTAATGCTGATATAGTTAAAATGCATATTACACTTGATCTTGATGAATACATGTCAAAAGATCACGAAGCATATGAAATGCTAAAATCATGGGTTCTTACTGAAAAGCAATGGGACGAACTGATCTGTATTGTTCGTGATCATGGAAAAGAAGTTATGCTTCTTCTTAATGATTCGATGGCAATTAAATTTGCATCTAAATATAACCCTGAATATGTTGAAATTCATTCAGTCTGCCTGAATGTACCAAATATACAGAACGCTATCCTTGAGAAAATTAACAAAACTGCTCAAATTGTCATTGGGGTAGGTGGTTCCACATTAAATGAAATTGATTCAGCAATTAGTGTATTCAAAGAGCGTGAAATTATATTAATGTTTGGATTTCAGAACCATCCAACTAGATATGAAGATATAAATCTCGGAAAAATTCAAAAAGTCCAATCACTTTTTCGGGAACATACATTTGGCTATGCAGATCATACTGCATGGAATGAAGAGAATAATGAACTAATTACGCTTTTGATATTAGGTAACAGAATGAGATATGTTGAGAAACATGTGACAATAGCTTATGGAAATGAAAGGTGTGATTATTCGTCTGCAATATCAATAGAAATGTTCAATCAGTTATCAAAGAAAATAAAAATACTTGAACAAATATATGGGAATGGTTCAATTGAACTAAATAAAGGCGAAAAAGCATATTCCCTCAGTGGACCTATGAAAATGGCTGCAATTGCAAAAAACAATATTACAAAAGGTGAAATCCTCTCTGAGGAAGATGTTAAATTTTGCAGAATCAACCAGTTAACTAAAATGTCACAAATTGATGTCATAAATGCGTTTGGATTAACTGTAATGGAAAATATTAAAAAAGGTAGTGTTATTGACTGGAATCATATAGAAGGCTATTAAATTGAAAACAGGATATTTAATAACTGGTCGATTAAAATCGACTAGACTTCCAAAAAAATTACTTCTTGATATTAAAGGTAAACCCGTAATTTCTCATATGATTGACAGAATTAAGCAGGCAAAAAATATTGATGAAATTATTATTTGTACATCTACTGAAAAACAAGACGAACCACTTGGCGAAATAGCCATTAGTAACGGGATTGAGTGTTTTTATGGGGATCCTGATGACGTACTATCTAGACTATATAGTGCAGCAGAAAAATATGATCTTGACTATATTCTAAATATTACTGCGGACTGTCCTTTTGTCGATCCTGTGTATGCAGATAATATTATTGATGCATTCGTTGAAACCAACGCGGATCTCATCAGACAATTCGATCTGCCACATGGAGTTTTTAGTTATGGCATTAAAGTAGAGGCCCTTAAAAAAGTTATAAACATTAAAGATTCTGCAGATACCGAAGTTTGGGGACGTTACTTTACTGATACAGGCTTATTTGATATTGTCGATTTAGATGTGGTAAATGAATTCCATAGGAGGCCGGGATTACGAATGACACTCGATTATCCCGAAGACTTTGAGTTTTTTTCGGCAATTTTTGATGCATTGTATGACGAAGGTAAAGTTTTTACCTTGAATCAAATACTATCATTTCTTGATAATAATCCAGGTGTGGTGGGTATTAATAAAAATTGTAGTAAGAAGTTTAGGAAACGGTTCTATATTCAATCAGAACCAAATCTTAAAAAGGTTAACACAATAACTAAAGCTTTGATGATTGGTAGTGGATCTATTGGTCAAAGGCACATAAGAAATTTAAGAAAAATTGGTGTTAACGAAATAGTTGCTCTTAGAAGTAGAAAAGGGCATTACAAAAAGCTTCCTGATGATTTAGAAGTCACTGAGGTTGAGAGTTGGGATGAAGCTATCAGCCAACAACCAGATCTGGCCATCATATCTAATCCTACTAGTCTGCATTTAGAGTCTGCTCTAAAAATTGTTCCATTTGTTAAAGGAGTGATGATCGAAAAACCGCTTTCACATTCATTAAAAGGGACTGGACATCTGATTGAAACATTGAGAAAAAATAGAGTTATCTCATTTATGGGGCATAATTTAATGTTCCATCCGATAGTTAATGAAATAAAGAAATTTTCAGATATTAATGACGTGGGAGAGGTACTAAATATTCAGTGTCAGGTAGGTCAGTGGTTGCCAGATTGGCATCCATATGAGGATTATACAAAAGCATATTATGCTAGCAAACATTTGGGTGGTGGAGTTGCGTTAACGCTCATTCATGAAATACACCTGGCTTTAGAATTGGCGGGTTTGCCAACGCAAGTTTTCGGAATTGTATCTGATTCAGAGAAGTTAAACCTTGATGTTGATGTGTGTTCGGATTTAATGATAAAGCACAAAAATGGTGCCGTGAGTCAAATACATTTAGATTATATACAAAAACCTGCACATCGAAATGGAGTGATTACATTTGAACGCGGTTGGTTATCTTATGATTTCAATGAAATGAGGTTAATCGGGCAAGGACCAAATGATGAGTCAGCATCAGTAAAATGGACAACCACAAATTATGACTACAATTCAATGTACATTGAACAAATGAAACAATTTGTAAGGTATGTTGAAGAAGGGCGCATGAAGCATAGTTTTGATGCCGAGTCTTCAATTGAGAGTCTTAAGGTTATAGAGGCGCTATTTGAGTCAGATAAAACAGGTTCTCGCATAACAATAGAGCGTAACGAACGATTTACTTTTTAGGATGTTAAGTTATGTTTGAGCTTGATAATAAAGTTGTATTAGTTGTAGGAGGCAGGGGGTATCTTGGTAGGGATTTTTGCCATCATTTGAAAAAGCAAAATGCAAAAGTCATTTCAGCTGATCTTCAATTAGCTTCTAAAGCAGCTTCAAAATCAAGTTTTGAATATGACCAAGAAGATATTCTTCAGTTGGATATAGATGTCACAAATAAATTATCAGTGTCACAAGTTGTAAGTGATGTGCTTAATAGATATGGTCGTATAGATGTTCTAGTTTTTAGTGTAACAGCAAAACCGAAAGATTTTTATGCGCCTTATACAGAATGTTCCCTTGAAGGGTGGCAGTCTGTGATTCATGCAGAATTAGATGGTGTGTTTCTTCTAACACAAGAGGTCGGGCGTGTTATGGAGAGACAGAAAAATGGTAGCATTATCTTAATGTCATCTATTTATGGTGTTGTCGGTAATGACCAGCGTATATATGAAGGAGCAAACTTGGATAGTTTATATGCTGATAACATGAGCCAACAAAAACAAATATATTCTCATTCTGTTTATCCGGTAGTAAAGGGCGGTTTGATTTCACTTACAAGGTATCTTGCTGCCTATTGGGGTAATTTAAATATTCGCGTAAATTGTGTATCCCCTGGAGGTGTTATTCATCAAGGTGAAAATGAGACTTTTGTGAAAAAATACTCAGAAAAGGTGCCGTTGGGTAGGAAAGCCGATGTGAGAGAAATTTCTGGTGCTATTGTTTATTTATCATCGGAGGAATCAAGTTATATTACTGGTCAGAATTTGATAATTGATGGTGGTTGGACTGCCTGGTAGTAATTTTATATTGAAAATATTTTTAGAGACGAACTTATGAAAATAATGGTAACAGGTGATCAAGGATATATTGGAGCAGTTCTGGTTCCAATGCTAATGGATAAAAATTATGAAGTGATTGGTTATGATGCGGGGTTTTTTGCGGAAAATTTGTTACAGCCATTGGTTGAAAATTATATAAAGATCAAGAAGGATATTAGAGATATAAATAAAAAGGATCTTGAAGAAGTTGATGCAATAATACATCTAGCAGGATTGTCAAATGATCCTTTGGGTGAGTTTTCACCAAAATTAACAGAAGATATAAATTATTCTGGAACAATGCGTTTGGCAGAATTAGCAAAAGAGGCTGGCGTGTCTCGATTTGTATATGCTTCATCACAGAGTATGTATGGTATATCTAGTACTTCTGATGAGTTGGATGAAGATGACAGCGATAAAAACCCGATAACTGCATATGCAATAGCAAAATGGAATGCGGAGCAAAAACTACATCTAATTAGCACGGATAATTTTGTTGTAACCAGCTTTAGACCATCTACTGTATTTGGAGTTAGTCCAAGATTACGTTGTGACATTGTGTTTAATAATCTTGTTGCCTGTGCATATACAACAGGAAAAATTGAGATAATGAGTGATGGAACACCGTGGCGGCCAATTGTACATATAAAGGATGTATGTTCTGCATTCATTGCTGGATTGGAAGCTCCAGCACATATTGTTTCGGGACGCGCTTTTAATGTTGGGATTCCGGATGGGAATTTCACAGTCCGAGATATTGCCGAAGCTGCACAAAGAGCAGTGCCGGGATGTGATTTAGTATTTACGGGTGAACATGGTAAGGATTCTCGAACTTATAAAGTGGGATTTACACGGATACTTACTGAATTGAGTGACTATTATAAACCTGAATGGGATCTTGATATGGGAGGAAAAGAGTTGGTCGAATTCTTTGACAATATTGATTTTAAAGAAAAACAATTCCGCGGTCGTGAAACAATTAGGTTGGAACAGTTAAGACACCAAGTATCAAACAATATACTCGATGCAGATTTTAGGTTTAGTGTATGATGATATCAAAAACAATTCATGAATGTAGGCTTTGTGGAAGCGAAGAACTTCAAAATATTATTGAGCTAGGTGATCAGCCACCAGCTAATTCACTACGTGAAAGTTCATCAGATTCTTTAGAAAATATTCCATTAACAATTTGTAGATGTGAAAGTTGTACAACTATTCAGCTTACTGAAACAATTGATCCTGAATATTTATTTACAAATTATGTCTGGGTGACCGGGACATCAAAAGGCGCACGCGAGTACAGTCAAATGTTTTGCGAGCGAATTTTATCAAAAACAAATAGCGACAGTGACTTGTTTGTTATTGAAATTGCAAGCAATGACGGTACTTTTCTTAAACGTTTTAGTGAGAGTGGTCATCGTGTTTTAGGTGTCGATCCAGCCAGGAATTTGGCTGAAATAGCAGAGAAAAATGGGATACCAACATTAGCTGAATTTTTCAGCCTTGATGTTTCTAGAGTAGTGACAGAAAAGCATGGGTATGCAGATGTGGTGATTTCTCGTAATGTTATACCTCATGTCCCAGATCCAAATGATGTAGTGGCTGGTATTGCTCAATGCTTAAGTGATGATGGTGTCGGAGCAATTGAATTTCATTGGATTGATAAAATATTAAACGAGTTGCACTATGATTCCATATATCATGAACACTTTTTCTACCATTCTCTACATAGTGTTTGGAATTTACTATCGCAACATGGGTTAATGATGTTTGATGTTGCAGAAAGTCCTATTAGTGGAGGATCATTAGTCGCATATTTTTCTAAACGGAAAAGAGAATCTTCTGCCGCACTTAAAGATAAACTTGCTTGGGAAGACACACAAGGTATTGCCTCACTAGAAGCCTGGCAACAGTTTGCAAAAAAAACACATCAACATCGCATTGACCTAAAAAATATGATCAAGTCAGAACTTGATGCTGGTAAAAAAATTATTGGGTATGGTGCTTCTGCCCGCAGCTCTACATTATTAAATTTCTGCGACATTAATCATAATCACCTTATTTGTGTTGCTGATCAAAATCCACTTAAACATAATCGTTATACTCCTGGAACTAATATATTGATTGTTTCACCTGATAGGGCGCTTGAAGAAAAGCCTGATACAGTAGTGATTCTTGCATGGAACTTTAAAGATGAAATAATAGAAGATTTGTCTAATAAAGGCTTCAAAGGAAATGTAATTGTGCCATTACCTAATCATCCATACTTATTGAGTATTTAGACGTGCAATTTAAGGAACTAAGCATTAATGGAGTATGGTTAATCAAACCAGAACTTTTCTGCGATGAGCGAGGTGTATTTCGTCGTCATTATTGCACTAAAGAATATGCTGAACATGGAATCACGACAGGTGTAATGCAAGGTAATATTTCTGAAAACCCACATTTACACACATTGCGAGGATTTCATTATCAACTTGAGCCACATGCCGAAGGTAAGACAATTTCATGTCTTGGTGGTGCCGTATACGATATTGTTGTGGATTTGCGAAAAGATTCAAAAACTTATCTGAAATGGGAATCAGTTATTTTAGATTCGAATGAAAGGAATAGCCTTTATGTCCCGCCTGGATGCGCAAATGCCTTTCTTACTGTCAAATCTAAGACAATAGTTCATTATTATATGTCGGAACTATTTACGCCAAATTCTTATCAAGGATTTTCTTATGAAGATCCAAAATTTAGTTTTGTGTGGCCTGCAGAACCAAAGATAATTTCGGATAAAGATAAAAATTTACCAAATTATGATGAAAGTATGGATAAGCTCTAATTAGCATGATGAGAATATTTATAACGGGTGGCAGCGGCTTTATTGGACAACATTTAATTTCAGTGCTAGATAAGCATGAATTACTTTGCTTAAGTCATTCGCAACGAATTGTTGAACACAACTCTCGAACTCAGTTTATCTTAGGCGATTTAAATAATCCAGATACCTATGCTGCCGCGCTGAAACGTTTTAATCCGGATTGTTGCATTCATCTTGCTTGGTCAGGGCTACCAGATTATTCAATAGAAAATAATACTAAGAACTTGCTTGCAGGGATTAGTTTATTTGAAACGCTAGAACAAATTGGCTGTAAAAAGGTATTCTCTGTTGGTACTTGCTGGGAATATGGGAATTTAAATGGTGCGGTTAAGGAAAGTGAACAAGGTATTGAACCAGGTGTATTCGCTGCATTTAAGCTGGCATTGCATACGATAAGTAAAAGTATGTGTGTGCTAACCGGTACTAATCTTAGTTGGGGGCGTGTTTTTTTTGTCTATGGGCCTGGTCAACGTAAAAATTCATTGATTCCATCATGTTACCATAGCTTAAAAAATGGTGCAGAGCCGAAAATAAACAATCCATTAGCCAAGAATGATTTTGTTTATATTTCTGATGTAGTAGATGCCATTCGCGTATTGGTTGAATCTGACGGTGTATCGGGTGTGTATAATATTGGTTCTGGAAAAAGTTCAGCTGTATGGGAAGTAGTTAATATAGTTGCAACCGAGATGGGGTTACCACAAATATATAAGAATATGCCAGTAACGACTGATGGTAATTGGGCTGATATGTGTAGAATGAATGCGATTGATTGGAAACCAAAATTTTCTTTAGAATTGGGCATTTCAAATACTATTACGGCGTTAGAAATCAATTCATGAATTACCCTGAACAAGCGAGCATTTTTTGTGGTGGACAAGGGACTCGGCTTCGACCCTTAACTGAATCTTTACCTAAACCAATGGCTCCAATTCATGAAAAACCTTTTCTTGAATATCTACTTGAGCAACTTTCAGAGCAAGGAATCAAACGTTTTGTATTATTAACGGGGTATCTAGGCAAAATTATTCAAGATTACTTTGGTGATGGACACCGTTGGGGTTGGCAAATTGAATATTCTCATGGGCCAGAGGAGTGGGATACAGGTCGTAGATTATGGGAAGCGCGTAATCAATTAGATGCAAGATTTCTCCTTTTATATTCTGATAATTTTGTCCAATTTAATTTAATTCAGTTAATGGAGTTACATAAAAAAGAGCAAGCATTTTTAAGCTTGCTTCTTGCAGAAAAGGTCAATGGTAACATAAGAGTTTCATCGTCTGGTCGTGTAGAAGCGTATATTAAAACTCGTATAGGTGATGCATTAAATTATGTCGAAGTAGGCTATATGGTTGTAGAGCGTGACACTATACTTTCGATTTTACCAGAGATGGATAATTTTCCGGATGTTAGTTTTTCTGAAGTATTAGAGTTTCTTGCTGATAGTAATAAAATCGCTGGGCTAGTAATTAATGATCCTTACCATAGTATTTCTGATATGGCGCGACTTGAGTTAATGCGAAGATATTTAAAGCCTAAGAAAATTATTTTAATAGATCGTGATGGTATTATTAATGCTAAAGCACCACAAGGTGAATACATAAAAAACTGGGAAGAATTTAAATGGATTCCAGATACACGGCTAGTTATGCAACAACTTGCACAACAAGGCTTTTCATTTGTTGTTGTTACAAATCAGGCAGGCATTGCTCGTGGTATGGTTAACGAAAAGGACATAACTCGTATCCATGAGTTAATGATATCTGAATTAGCCAAAGATGGAGTTCAGGTTCTTGATGTTTATGTTTGTCCACATCATTGGGAAGACAACTGTGCTTGTCGTAAGCCAAAAGCAGGCCTTTTTTTTCATATTTCAAAAGAATATCTCTTAAGGATGGATGAAACACTATATATAGGCGACGATGTGCGGGATTGTGAAGCTGCATATAATGCAGGATGTGGCTCTGTGCTAATTGCCCCAAAAGAAAAATATGATTCAATTAATAAAAAACCTAACTGGAGCATTAATGCAAATAAAATAAGTGATGCGTTCCCTGAAATTGACTCTTTTTTTAATCGGGTATATGAATGATAATTTCACGCACTCCATTTCGGATCAGTTTTGTAGGTGGCGGGACAGATCTCCGCTCCTTTTATGCAGAAGAGCCAGGACAAGTATTAAGCACGTCGATAGATAAATATATTTATGTCGTCGTTAAGCGTCAAATTGGGATTGTTGAGCATAAATATCGAATTAATTGGAGCCAGGTTGAATTTCGTGATCATATTGAGGATATTGAACATCCTATTGTTAGAGAGGCCCTTAAGTTATTTGAAATTGATTTCCCAATAGAAATTACGACATTTGCTGATATTCCAGCAAACACTGGTCTTGGTTCATCGAGTGCGTTTGCCGTTGGACTTGTTCATGCGCTTTATGCTTTAAAAGGAAAGCATGCAACTAAATACACGCTTGCATCGGACGCTGCAAGAATAGAAGTGGATTTGCTTGAGCGTACAATGGGGAAACAAGATCACTTTGCATCAGCATATGGAAACATTAATATTTTTACCTTTCATGATGATGAAAAAGTTACAATTGAGCCAGTTTTTTATAGTTCGGAAGTGAAGTGTAATTTAGAAAAAAACTTGATGTTGTTTTATACAAAATTAAAGCGGGATGCAAGTGAAGTGCTTGAAAGCCAAAATCAGGCAACAGCTGATAAAAGAAGTGTTTTGCGACAGATGTGTGGCCTCGTTGAGCCAATGCGAGAAGTTTTGTCCGGCAATGTGGCATTGGAACATTTCGGTGAGATACTTCATGAAGGTTGGTTGTTGAAAAAGAGTATTACTAACGATATTTCAACATCAAAGATAGATGAATACTACGAAAGAGCACGAAAGGCAGGTGCATTAGGTGGCAAATTATTAGGCGCAGGTGGTGGTGGATTTCTTTTATTTTATGTTGAACTTGAAAATCAGAATTCAGTTGAATCTGCATTATCCGAATTAAAATATTTCAAATTTGGACTCGACACAAGTGGTTCTCGTATTACTTATTACGATCAAGGATGGGATTAACATAGTTTTAATTGTAAGGGAAAATTATAAAAAATTTACTAGATCATACATTATTAATGTATGTAATTAACTTTTAAATCATTATTATTTTAGGATAAAGAATCAATGAGTGAAATAGATAAGTTCTGGAATGAATCAAAAGAAAGAGTCGAAAATTATCCTAATACAGAAATGGATAACCATGCTAAAGCATTTATGCAGAACTCTCTTACAGAAATGTATTCGTATAATTTCCATTGGCTTGGTCGTCCAATCATTCAATACCCTCAAGATATTGTTGCAGTACAAGAATTAATTTGGACAGTAAAACCAGATGTTATAATAGAAACAGGAATAGCTCATGGTGGTTCATTGATATTAAGCGCCTCTATGCTTGCGTTACTGGATTTATGTGAAAATGGAAACGTAGCATTAGAACCTAATCCAAAAAAATCGCGACGGGTTATTGGTGTTGATATTGATATACGTGCACATAATAGAAAGGCTCTAATGGAACACCCACTGTATCCACGGCTTACCTTAATTGAAGGTTCCGCGATAAATCAAGATATTATTGAAAAAGTGACTGGTGAAATTAAGGATGGTGAACGGATTATGGTTTTTCTTGATTCTAATCATACTCATGAACATGTATTAGCTGAACTTGAAGCATATGCGCCACTGGTTAGTAAAGGCAGTTATTGTGTAGTTTTTGATGGAATAGTTGAGGATTTACCAAAAGGGTTTATAAAAGATAGGCCGTGGGATAAAGGTAATAATCCAAAGACAGCAGTATGGGAATATCTTGAAAAATTGAATCAAGAAACTATCAAAGGGAGAGAAGGTGATCCTTTAAAATATATTATTGATAAATCAATTGAAGATAAGTTGCAAATTACTGTTTCACCTGATGGTTATTTAAAGCGAATAAATTGAGCACTATGGGTTCAATTGTATCTGGAAACTTGTTGTATGTTGGTCTTGCTTTATGATGTCAATTGTGAAATAAGGTTGATAGTTGAATATGCATAACCAATTGTCAATTATTATCCCAACACATGAAAGACATCATGTATTAAAAAGAGCTGTTGATTATTATCAATATTGGAGTGTAAATGTCATTGTTGTGGATTCAAGTAAGGTTCCAGTTAATTTTGAACTTCCATCCAATGTTACATACTTGCACTTTGATAAGCTTGGATTTGGAGAGAAAATATATAAGGCATTATCAGATGTAACAACACCTTATGTTTCTCTTTGTGCTGATGATGATTTTCTTGCTGCAAATGGGATATCGTGCGGATTAGACTTTTTACAAAAAAATCAGGATTTTATTTCGGTACAGGGACATAGTACATCATTTTATTATTTGGATGGTTCAGTAAAAAACCTACCTCGATATACAAAAGTAATTGGCTATAACATTTCGGATGTGAAACCAGCAGACAGGATCCGAAAAGCTTTCAATCCATATATGCATCATTTTTATTCACTTTTTCGCACTGAAATTCTTAAGAGAAGCTTTCAAGTAACTTGCTCCATTGAATATTCGAGAGCAGTCGAGTTGTCTATACCTTTGGTTAGTTTATGTTATGGGAAACATTTAATGTTGCCTGTATATTGGTTGGCTAGAGACGCGAATGATTATAAATCTATTTCAGCTAGCGATCTTGTAAACAAAACGAATATTGTAACCGAATGGTCTGAATTTATTACGTCATCTGAATGTGATGCCTGGTATAACAGTTTTAATGATGTTGTATTAGATGTGTTGTCTGATAAACAACATACACGAGAAATATTTGATATTTTTTTATCAGCGTATAATAAAAATATTAATGTTGCGGGTAATTTTAAACGAGCTTTTACTTTTAAATTTGTAGTTAAAATGATTTCACCAAATTGGCTACTTAACAAATATCATTCAATGAAATATTCTGAAGTTATGTTTAGTAATGTTCCTGGCTTTCCATGGAGTGATAGTAAAGCTAAAAAAGACTGGACTGAAATCGAAGCGATTATTGTAAAGCATGGCAATCTACTAAAAACGAAAGAATGTTAAAAAAAAATAGGACGGCAGACTTTTTAATTATTGGTGCAGGAGTGATTGGTCTTAATATTGCGCTTTCACTCAAAAAACAGTTTGTTGATGCTAAAATTATTATTATTGAAAAGGAATCAATGCCTGGGCGGCACGCTAGTGGCCGTAATAGTGGCGTTTTACATGCCGGATTCTATTATACAGCAGATAGTATGAAAGCTCGTTTTTGTAAAGAGGGTAATCAACGTTTAACAGATTATTGTATACATAGATCGTTACCTATTAATCGCTCAGGGAAGTTGGTTGTAGCTAAAAATGCTTCTGAACTTGAAAGTTTAAATATTTTACTTAAAAGGGGTAGGGCAAATGGTGTAGAGATTTATGAAATTTCGGAAGATGAGGCAAAAGATATCGAACCTAATGTTAAAACATATGAAAAGGCGATATTTTCTCCAACCACGTCAACAGTTTCACCTGAAATAGTGATGAAATCGTTAGTTTCTGATGTGAAAAATGCAGGTATTGAAATATTAGTTAATACGGAATTTGTTTCTCACAAGGGTAAAAAAATCACAACATCAAACGGTTATATTGAGTCAGCGTATATAGTTAATGCAGCAGGTTTATATGCCGATAAGATTGCTTTAAACTACGGTTTTTCTCGAGATTACCGTATTTTACCATTTAAAGGGCTTTACCTTTATGCAAGTAAAACAAATCAGGGTGTGAAAACCAATATATATCCTGTGCCAGATCTTAAAAATCCATTTCTTGGTGTTCATTTTACATTAGATGTGCAAGGCAATACTAAAATTGGGCCAACTGCAATCCCAGCATTTTGGAGAGAACAATATAATGGGTTCCAGAATTTTAATTTATCAGAATTGATAGAGATACTATTACGTGATAGTAGTCTTTTTGTACACAATCATTTTGGATTTAGAAAAGTAGCTATTAGTGAGTTAAGGAAATCTTCGCGTTATCAGATGATTCGGTTAGCAAGTGAAATATTAAATGGACTGGATCAATCATCATTTAATAAGTGGGGAGCCCCGGGTATTCGTGCACAACTTGTCAATGTACGGGAGAAAAAGTTAGAGATGGATTTTAAATATGAAGGTGATGATCGATCTTTCCACGTTTTAAATGCTGTGTCACCAGCTTTTACTTGTTCCATGCCGTTTTCAGATTATTTAGTTGATATAATAGCTTCCAAGGTACATTAGTGAGTAATAAAATATTTATTTTGTTTGATTCTAAAGAAAGAAGGAGTCTTGTGCTTACTTTTTTTGGGATGCTTATTATGGGTTTTTTAGAGGTGGCTGGTATTGCTTCAATTGCACCATTCATGGCCGTCGTATCTAACCCAGAAGTGATTATGACGAATGATTTTTTGCAATTCACATATCAACTTTTTGACTTTCATAGTGAAAATGAATATCTCGTTGGATTAGGTGTTGTAGTGTTAGTGTTGCTTACTTTCTCTAATGTGTTTGCTGCTTTTATGAGTTGGTGGATGACATACTTTGTAAGTATGCAAGCACACCGGCTAGCAAAACGACTGCTAAAGCAATACCTTTCTCAGTCATACATATTCTTTCTAAATAGAAATACAGCAGATCTAGGAAAAAATATATTAAATGAAGTTAATAGAAGTGTTAGTGGAGTAATTTTACCTGTACTACAAGTTCTTTCTAAGTTAGTGATTACTTTTTTTGTATTAGGATTATTGTTTGTAGTAAATACTGTGATTGCTATAAGTGTAATTGTGATTCTTGGACTCAGTTATGGGTTAATTTATAAATTGGTACGTAAGCGCCTTCACCGGATAGGAGTGCTTTCATCTGATGCAATACTGCAGAGGTTTAAAGTTACTAATGAAGCTATTTCAGGGATAAAAGATTTGAAACTTCGTGGTAGTGAAATAGAGTTTGTAAAGCGCTTTTCAACCCCGTCAAAAGCACATGCAGAATACTCCGCACAAAGCACTGTAATCTCAACTTTGCCACGATATATACTGGAGACTATTGCATTTGGTGGGATTGTCGCCATTATTATTTATATGATAGCCAGTGGGAGTAACAGTGGGAAGGTAATACCTGTGATTTCTCTCTATGCACTAGCTGGATATAAGCTTCTTCCGGCTCTTCAGCAAGTTTATGCTGGAATAACTCAAGCACGTTACAATCTTCCTGCATTAGATATTCTGATTGATGATTTTTCATCAAGTTGCAACGAAACTGATTTGGTAAAGACTACAGTTGAGACTATAAATTTTGATAAATCTCTCGAATTAAAAGATATAGGCTTTAGTTACCCAAATAATAAGTATCCTGTTATAGAAAACCTGGACTTAAATATACTTCTGCATACAACAGTTGGTCTTGTTGGTCCGACAGGGTCTGGTAAAACTACACTTGTAGACATTCTGTTAGGTTTATTGCCTCCTGAATCAGGGCATATTTGCATCGATGGGATCGAAATTACCCTACATAATATATCGGCCTATCAGAAAAACATTGGATATGTACCGCAATCAATTTATCTTATGGATGATAGCATAGAGCGTAATATTGCCTTTGCTATTCCTGATGATGAGATTGATATAGACAGGGTTTATAAGTCAGCACAATTGGCTGAGCTTGATGTATTTATTCAATCACTTCCTGATGGCTATCAAACCATTGTAGGTGAGCGAGGAGTTCGTCTTAGTGGTGGCCAGCGTCAAAGAATTGGTATTGCACGTGCTCTGTATAATGATCCTGAAATTCTTGTGTTAGATGAAGCAACTAGTGCCTTAGATGGTATAACTGAAAATGTCATTATGGGCGCAATTCATAACCTATCACAAAAAAAAACGATTATTATGATCGCACATAGGATATCAACTCTGAAGGAGTGTGATGTTATTTATATGCTTAATAATGGACGAATTATTGATAGCGGTACATATGAAGAGTTGATGTCAAACAATATGCAATTTAAAAAGATGGCTAATGTTTGATAATAAAATCATAACAATCTAAATAATCGGAAGATATATGAATACATTAGATAAAATATTTTTAGAAGAAAAAACAATCAACGGTTATTCAAAATCATACATAAAATATTTGTGCACTGTTCTTGATAAAATCTCAACTGTTGAAATTGAGAAATTCATAGAGGTTTTATTATCAGCTAGAGAAAATGGTGCGACTGTATATTTTATTGGTAATGGTGGAAGTGCAGCTACTGCCAGCCACTTTGCAAATGATATTGCTATAGGAACGAGGACGTTTGATAAGCCGTTTCGTGTATTGAGTCTATGTGATAATGCTGCGGTGGTTACAGCAATTGCTAATGATCATGGTTATGAAAAAATATTTAGTAAGCAACTTGAGGTGCTATTAGATAAAGGTGATGTAGTAGTAGCTATTTCGGCATCTGGGAATTCGTCTAATCTGCTTGCTGCTATAGAAGTGGCTAAACAGAGAAATGCTACTACAGTGGCTTTGACAGCTTTTGATGGTGGAAAGTTAGGAGATGTCGTTGATATATCGGTTCATGTTCCAACAGAAAAAGGAGAGTATGGACCTGCTGAGGATGCGCATATGGTACTAGACCATCTGGTAGGTAATTATTTGATGCGTTTTGTAAAGGAGTGATCGATATAAATAATACATCACATCGTGCAGTTGTTACTGGTGCAACTCGTGGCATTGGCTTTGCCACAGCTGAAAGATTATTGAAAAATGGTATGGATGTTATTGTTACAGGAACATCTCAAGATGCAAATTACCCTGAAGGGGCAACTTATCACCAAGTGGATTTTTTAGATGATAAATCGCTTGTTGAATTTATTGGTTTCTTAAAGCAACAAGATATTGATATTTTAGTTAATAATGCTGGAATTAATAAAATCGGTGAATTTGCTTCTATAGATATAGATGATTTTGATCAGATTTTGCGCGTTAATTTAAGAACGCCATTTTTGTTGTGCCAGGCAGTTTTACCATACATGAAAAAAAATGGTTGGGGGCGAATAGTTAATTTAACCTCAATATTTGGAAATATAACCAAGGAATTTAGAGCGCCTTATTCGTCGAGTAAATTTGGTCTTGATGGAATGACTGCAGCGTTATCTGCAGAGGTCTCAGAATTTGGAATACTGGCAAATAGCGTAGGTCCAGGGTTTATTGATACTGATTTAACCAGAAAAATCTTAGGTCATCAGGGAATGATTGAACTTAAAGATAAAATTCCAATGAAGCGTTTAGGAAAAACAGATGAAATAGCTTCATTGGTGAGCTGGCTGGTTAGTGAGGAAAATACCTATATGACGGGACAGAATTTAATGATTGATGGGGGTTTTTCTCGTGTCTGATGAAATAAGAATACAATCACATAAGGGTGAATATTCTGCGAGTTTTATTCGAGATGGAATGGGTCTTTTAAATAAAGATCCAATTGAAAATGCAATCTATATTATAGATAAGAAGGTAGCAGAATTATATAAATTAAAACTAGGTAATATTCTTAATACACAACGAGTTCTAGAAATTCAAGCGACTGAAGAGAATAAATCTCTCGATAAATTTCCAAAATATATCGATGCATTGGTGACACTGGAGGTAAGGAGGGGTCAACCCCTTGTTGCAATAGGTGGGGGTATTATTCAGGATATAACCTGTTTTTTAGCTTCAACCATGATGCGAGGTCTGCCTTGGGTGTTTTATCCAACTACACTGTTAGCACAATCTGACTCGTGTATCGGTTCGAAATCTTCTATAAACTCGGGTGATATTAAAAATATTCTTGGAACATTTACACCTCCAGGCAAAGTTGTTATTGATGTTGGTTTCCTTGAAACATTGGAAGAGAAGGATGTGTTCTCAGGTATAGGTGAAATGCTAAAAGTGCATGCGATAGATTCACCGGATAGCTTTGATCGTATTTCAACTAATTATGAAGATATTTTAGTAAATTCAAATATTATGGAAAATTTTATACATGATTCTCTATTGATGAAAAAAAGGTTGATTGAAATTGATGAATTTGATCAAGGTCCAAGAAATGTAATGAATTATGGGCATAGTTTTGGGCATGCAATTGAATCAGCAACAAATTATGCAATTCCTCACGGGGTTGCTGTAACTATAGGAATGGATATCGCAAATCATGTTGCTTCTGAGTTGGGTGTTTCTGATTTCAGTCATTTTGAAAGAATGCACAATGTATTAGCAAAAAATTGCAATACCTACCGTCATGTGCATATTGACACAAAACAATTAATCGATGCTTTATCAAAAGATAAAAAGAATAGTGCTACACAATTGCGATTAATCTTTCCGGACCAAGATGGGGGTATCGTAATTGGTCTATATGATAACGATGAACGGTTAGAGCAGGCTATTAACAAGTATTTTGATTTGTATGGGGGGGGGGGTAGATAAACATGGCGTCTCTGGTTGTTGCTTCCCGCTCTTTTTCTAAGCATCCTATTTTAAGGAAAGAAGTTATTTCTCGCTATCCTGATGCTAAATTCAATGATGATGGCCTTTCGCTTAGTGGTGATGCGTTAGTTGCATTTCTTAAAAACCATAAAAAAGCGATAACGGCTTTGGAAACTATTGATGAATCAATTCTTTCGCAATTACCTGATTTGGAAGTGATTGGTAAGTATGGGGTTGGCCTAGATATGATAGACCTGCATGCAATGAAAAAATATGGTTTAAAATTAGGTTGGACTGGTGGAGTAAATAAGCGTTCAGTCTCGGAGCTTGTTATTTCTTTTGCAATTGCGCTTCTTCATCGCGCAGTATTTGCTAATGTGGAGGTAAAAAAGGGAAAGTGGTCTCAAGTTAAAGGTCGTCAGTTGTCGGGTTGTACTTTTGGAATCGTTGGATGCGGCCACATTGGCAAAGATTTAGTAAAGTTATTACAGCCTTTTAATTGTAATATTCTGGCTAATGATGTTCTGGAGTTTAATGATTTCTACAAGCAGTACAATGTTAAACCTGTAGGTTTAGATGACCTTTTGAAAAAATCTGATATAGTTACGTTGCATTTACCTCTGGATGATTCCACAAAAAACATTATCAATCGTGAAGGACTCCAAATGTTAAAAAAGGATGCTGTTTTTATTAATTTAGCGAGAGGCGGTTTAGTCGATGAACAAGCATTAAAGGAGCTTTTGCATTCCAACAAATTAAGTGGAGCTGCGCTGGATGTTTTTGAGGTTGAGCCACCCGTGGATCTAGAATTTTCAACTATGGATAATGTGTTCATCACACCTCATATCGGAGGTAGTACAGAAGAAGCTATCCTTGCAATGGGTATGGCGGCAATAGAAGGCCTAGAAAATGCAAAAGACCCATTGGAGTATGTGTAGATTAAAATAGATGAATAATGATACAGAACAATTAAAAATTGGTATTGCGGGTTATGGCAAGATGGGAAAAATCCGCGAAAAGTCAATTGTGGCTTCGCCTGATGCTAAGCTCATTTCAATTTATGATATAGCAGATCATAAGCATCATGATGAGAATATACAGCTCTGTGATTCCTATGATCAGTTATTAAATTCAGATGTGGATGCGATTATTGTATCAGCTTATGTGAGGGTGGCAGCGGAATATGTTATTAATGCATTGAATGCAGGTAAGCATGTTTTTTGTGAAAAGCCTCCCTCAATGACGTCTAAAGAAATGTTGGAAGTGATTGAAGCCGAAAAAAGAACAGGAAAAATTTTAAAGTATGGTTTTAATCATCGTTTCCACTACTCTGTTATGGAAGCAAAAAAAATAGTAAATGAAGGATCATTAGGCAAACTTCTCTGGATGCGAGGCATTTACGGAAAAGCCGGCAGTATTGATTTTCACGACAACTGGAGAAATTATAAGAATTATTCGGGTGGTGGAATTTTCTTAGATCAAGGAATACATATGTTGGATCTTTTTCGGTATTTTTCAAATGATGAATTTCAGTGTCTAAGCAGTCATTTAACTACCTCGTTCTGGAATATTGAATGTGAAGATAATGCATTTCTTTTATTGAAGTCTAACAAAGATGTGGTAGCTACATTACACTCTTCTGCAACACAATGGAAACATAAATTTCTATTAGAAATAACATTTGAAAATGGTTACATAAATCTTGATGGGATTCTTTCTGCTACTCGAAGTTATGCGCCAGAAACATTAATAGTAGGTCAAAGAGAGTTTGAAGATATAACATTCGCAATGGGTAAGCCAAGAGAATCAATTACATATTATGAATATGATAAGTCATGGGATTTTGAGCTGGCAGAATTTATCGCGGCTGTTCGTGGTATTTCACCACTAGTAAATGGTACAAGTCGTGATGCTCTTGAGATTATGAAATTGACAGATTTTGTATATGGGCGCTCTAAGAACTGTGTTGGATAGAACAATTATTGTTTAGTAGGTAGAAAATATGAAGATTGTAGCAATGATTCCTGCAAGAATGGGGAGTAAGAGAGTAAAGGCCAAGAACTTGAGATTGATCGATGGTAAACCACTAATTGAGTATATTTTGGATACAGTTAGCAAGGTTGATTTGTTTGATGAAATTTATGTAAATTCAGAAGATAAAATTTTTGCCGAGATTGCTGAAAAATATGGAATAAAATTCTATAAACGTCCAGATCAATTATCTAGTGATACAGCAACAAATGATGAATTTGCGTATGATTTTTTGAAGAATGTACCTTGCGATACGCTAATTCAAATTCTTCCAACTTCTCCATTTTTATCATGTGGAGAGATTAAGTCTTTTGTAGCTAAAATGGTAGACGATGCATTGGATACTTTAGTATCTATTGAGCAAAAACAAATTGCTTGCGTATACCAGGGTAAAGCTATTAATTTTGATAAACTTGCAAAAAACCCACCTTCTCAAACAATGATTCCTGTAAATGCTTATGCAACAGCTTTGATGGGCTGGAAATCCAGTAAATTTATCGAAAACATGGATGCCTACGGAGTGGCATATCATGGTGGTGAAGGTAATACAGATTATTTCGAATTGAGAGGTATGTCGACTATTGATATTGATAGAGAAGAGGATTTCCGGTTAGCTGAAGCTATTATTTTGGCAAATAAGAATCTTACTGATAAAGAGCCGCAATACTATACTGCCGAGAAAAAAGGGCATATTGAAATGGATGTCCCATCAATACTGGAAAAAGATGGTGTAAAAATCAATGATCTGTTTGATGTAAATAAAGAAGTAGTAAACATAAATGATATTTTAAGTTCGGTGGATAAAGATATATCCTGGAGTAAGAGGGTAATTGATACAGAAAGTAATTCTATGACTATCTTGTCTCAGTTGCCGGGTGAAGGTAATAGAATGCATTACCATCCTGATTGGAATGAGTGGTGGTATATTTTAGAAGGACAATGGGAATGGCAAATTGAAGGTGAGAAAAGAATAATTAAAGAAGGAGATATAGTTTTCATGAGGAAAAATCGTATTCACAAAATTACGGCAGTAGGTAATCAGCGAGCTGTACGCATGGCTGTGAGCCGATCTGATGTTGAACATGTTTACCTTGATTGAAATATGAAAAAAAAATCAATAATTATAGGCGGAACATCTGGTGTTGGTCTTGAGACAGCCCATTATTTAAATGAATGTGGCTATGATATTATTGTTGGAGGACGCTCACAATGTACGTTGCCTCGCGATATTAAGTATAAATATATAGATGTTACCAAGGAAGATACAGTAGAAAACTTTTTTTCTTCAATTGACAGTACTTATATTAATTCAATAATATATTCAGCAGGAATTACTGTAAAAAAGAAATCAATTGAGGATTTCAGTGTGGGCGAATACCAAAAAGTTCATAATGTTAATTTATTAGGTGCAATATTATCTTTAAAGTATGCTTTCCCGTTGCTAAAAAAGGCAAAAGGTAGGGTTGTTATAATAGGCTCTATTGCTTCACGTACTTATAGTAAATTTTCAGGATTTGAATATACTATAACAAAGTCTGGTTTGAGTGGTTTAGTAAAACAACTGGCAATAGAGTGGGCCAAGGATGAAATTTTGATAAATTCAGTTCATCCTAGCATGGTAGAGACACCACTACTAATACAAAATGTAGAAAAGTCTGTGCTTGAGTCAATTGAAAATGAAATAGCGATTGGTAGAATTGCAAAACCAAAAGAAATTGCTTCAGCGATAGAATTTTTAATTAGTGAAAAAAACACATACATAACAGGTGCAGGTATTGACATAAATGGTGGTCAATATCTATCAGGATAATTCACAGCTATGAAATTTATTTTAGGTGCCTATGCAACAGCTCCATCACTTGGTAATTTAAGTGAAACAGAAGAAACAATATATTATTCAGAACTCGTAGATGCTATCCCAGAGGTAAGAGGGTTAGAAATACCATTTTGGGGGGATAATATTCATGAATTTGGTGATGAATATTTATTAAATATAATAAAAGCAGAATGGCAGAATGTTCTAACCTGTATTCCAGGGACAATGAAAGCATTGTCATGTAACAAGAAATTCGGTCTTGCTTCAGATGATAATGATGGACGGAATGAAGCTATTAATATGCACCGAAAAGCAAACCTTGCCGTTCATAAACTAAATAAGTTATATGGTGATCAATCAGTTGTAGCCGTACAAATTGCTACCGCACCTTCAGTCTCAATGAATGGTGTTTTAGCTTCAAAATCATCACTACTTCGCTCATTAGAGGAAATACTTTCATGGGATTGGTTAGGTTCTAAGATTGTAATTGAACACTGTGATTCATATTCAAATAAACAACCATGTGAGAAGGGTTTTTTTTCACTTGACGATGAAATTGAAGTTTTAGAGTCATTAAATGATAGCGAAAATGTTGGACTTACAATTAATTGGGGTAGGTCAACAATTGAAGGAAGAAACAGTTCAACTGCGATTGAACATATAAAATCTGCAGTTGAAAAAAATATTTTATCAGGACTTATATTTTCTGGTGCGAGTAATATGAATACTGATTATGGTGTTTGGAAAGATACACATATGCCGTTTAATACTGCATATGGAATAAAGTATCATGAACCAGACTCACTTTTGACTAAAGAGAATATTGTGAGATCGTTAGAGGCTATGAATTCTAAAACAATTGATTATATTGGTATAAAATTATTATCAATGCCTATAGCAGAAAGTACAACCAAGAGACGAGTTGGAATTAATCGTGATGCGATTACAGTGCTAAATAATATTATAAATTAATATACGGTTACCCATTTGCGCCGCAAAGGGAAGACGCACCCACCGCGTAGCAAGAGCCAGGCAGGTCATGGACAAATAAAGGACCACATCAGCATTGATAAACGCCCCTCCATTGTGGATGAAAATGGGCGTGTGGGTGACTGGGAGATCGATCTGGTTATTGGAAAGGGGCATCGTGGTGTTCTAATGATCATCGTAGAGAGAAAGACAAGTTTCACCGTCTCAAAGCGCATCAATGAAAAATCAACCAAGACCGTTACAATGACGACTATTGCTTTATTAGAGCCGTATAAAGCATGCGGTATTAATTGTTGCATAAGTTGTCGCATGCTATAATTGAATGTATGAATAGAGCAGAAATACGCAGTCATAAAAGAAAAGAAGTCGTTGAGGCCATTATAGT
>VAPL010715566.1_pt1 | contig 30515 bp, 27 predicted proteins | sample 3395061 | NCBI WGS metagenome assembly VAPL01 (sample SAMN08290444, study PRJNA428436) | hydrothermal vent metagenome | isolation source: Deep-sea hydrothermal vent chimney 2 | place: Pacific Ocean: Juan De Fuca Ridge | depth 2182 m m | reverse complement strand
TGCCATTCGCTTTCTGGCCCGGTGGGCACCACGTCAGTGTGCCCGGCGAAGCACAGCAGCGGCCCGGCCTTGCCGCGCCGCGCCCAGAGGTTGTCCACCTCACCAAAATGCAACTGTTCGATTTCAAAGCCAATAGCTTGCAGGCGCTCGGCCAGCAGCAACTGACAGCCGTTGTCCGCAGGTGTGACCGACGGTCGTTGGATCAGGATTTTTGCCAGTGTCAGGGTGTCGGACATTGTTTATTTTGCCCTTCGATGCGTTATTTAAATATCCCGCAACAGTTCGTTGATACCCACTTTACTCAGGGTTTTGGCATCCACCTGCTTGACGATCACGGCGCAGTAGAGACTGTATTTGCCGTCTTTTGACGGCAGATTGCCGGAGACCACCACCGAGCCTGCGGGGATGCGACCGTAGGTGACTTCATCCGTCATGCGATTGTAGATACGGGTGCTCTGGCCGATATAGACGCCCATAGAAATGACCGAACCCTGTTCGACGATAACGCCTTCCACTACTTCGGAACGGGCGCCGATGAAACAGTTGTCTTCAATAATGGTGGGCGCCGCCTGCAGGGGTTCCAGTACGCCACCGATACCGACGCCGCCGGACAGGTGGACGTTTTTGCCAATCTGGGCGCAGGAGCCAACAGTGGCCCAGGTATCGACCATAGTGCCCGAATCCACATAGGCGCCGATGTTGACATAGGACGGCATGAGTACCGTGCCGGAGGCTATATAGGCACCCTGACGGACCGTGGCCGGGGGCACAATACGCACGCCTTCGTTACGGAATTCGCGCGAGTTGTAGTCGGCATACTTGGCCGGTACCTTGTCGTAATAATTGGTGAAACCGCCTTTCATGAATTCGTTGTCATTGATGCGAAAGGACAGTAACACGGCTTTTTTCAGCCATTCATTGACCACCCAGCCGGAATCCTGTTTTTCGGCCACCCGGAGTTTGCCCTTGTCGAGCTGGTTGATAGCGTCCTTGACCGCTTCCCTGACGATGGTATCAACGCTGCGCGGGGTGATTTCGGCACGCTTTTCAAAGGCGCTTTCGATAATTTCTTTAATGTCGCTCATAGCTAACTCCGGTAATCAGACCTGATCGAATTCAGGTTTTTAAAGTGCCCGGCATTATATCTCGGGTACGGAAAATATGCAGTTTTATGTCAATGTCTGAAGCTAAAGGGATTCGATGTAATGTCGAATTCGCCTGGCCGCTTCGATGCATTCAGCGGTTTTTGCCACCAGGGCGATACGGATGCGTCCGGCGCCTGGATTGCCCTGAGCATTGCTGCGTGAAAGATAGGAGCCGGGCAGTACGGTGACATTTTGCTGGGCGAACAGATCGCGAGCAAATTCCGTGTCATCGATGGGGGTTTGGAGCCAGAGATAGAAGGACGCATCGGGTCGCTTGACGGACATGACCGGTTCAAGGATGTCCAGTACCGCGTCGAATTTTTCCCGGTAGAGACGGCGGTTTTCCTGCACATGGGTTTCATCCGCCCACACGGCGGTGCTGGCGATTTGATGGGTCAGCGGCATGGCGCAGCCGTGGTAGGTGCGGTATTTAAAAAAACCGGCGATGACCTCGGCGTCACCGGCGACGAAGCCGGAGCGCAGGCCGGGCAGGTTGGAACGTTTGGACAGGCTGTGAAACACCACGCAGCGCTTGAAGTCCGTGTTGCCCATCTCATGCGCAGCCTGAAGCAGACCGGGGGGCGGATTTTGTTCGTCGAAATAGAGTTCCGAATAACATTCGTCAGCGGCAATGATGAAGTCGTGTTGCTGCGCCAGGGCGATCAGTTTCTGCAGGGTGGGAATGCCGATGACCGCGCCGGTGGGGTTGCCGGGCGAACATAGATAGAGCAACTGGCAACGTTGCCATGTTTTTTCATCGACAGCGTCAAAGTCGGGCATAAGTCCGCTGGATTCGGTGCAGTTGAGAAAAAAAGGCTGCGCACCTGCTAGCAGGGCAGCACCCTCATAAATTTGGTAGAAGGGATTGGGCATCAGTACCAGCGGTTCTAATTTGCTGCAATCGACAATCGCCTGAGAAAAGGCAAACAGCGCTTCGCGGGTGCCGTTGACCGGCAGGATCTGGCTCTCGGGATCGAGACCGTCGGCGGCCAGTTTAAAACGCTGTTGCAGCCAGTTGGCAATGGCCCGGCGCAGTTCCGGCATACCCCGGGTCAGCGGATAACTGGACAGCCGGTCAAATGAATCGGCCAGGATATCGGCGACGAAGCCCGGCGCGGCATGGCGGGGTTCGCCGATGGACAGGGCAATATGGGCCTGTTCTGTCGGTGGGGTAAGGCTCGCCTTGAGGGCCGCGAGTTTTTCAAACGGATAGGGTTGCAGCTTGTCGAGATCAGGATTCATGTTAGAGTTCAGCGCGCCAGAAAAGATAGAGACAGAAAATAAAGATGCAAAGTATAAAGCAATCCCCCGGAGCCGCCAATTTAGCGGCTCTATTACCCGTTTTCAGCCTGTTACTCTCGGCGACCCTGTGGGGCTTATTTTGGTATCCCCTGCGTTTGCTGGAACAGGCGGGGCTGTCCGGGCTGTGGTCAACCCTGTTAATTTATGTGGGGACCCTGCCGCTGTTGCTGTATTTATTACGCGGTCGTTATCATGAATTCAGACAGGCGCCCTGGTTACTGGCGGGGCTGGCGTTGGCCAGCGGTTGGTGCAATGTGGCCTTCGTGCTGGCTGTACTGGATGGCAATATTGTCCGTGTACTGCTGTTGTTTTATCTGTCGCCCTTCTGGGCCACCCTGATTGGCTGGTGGTTTCTGGGCGAGCGGATTCATCGTTCGACCTTGCTGGTGCTGGTCGTGGCGCTGAGCGGGGCGGTGATTATGCTATGGCATCCGCAAATGGGCATGCCGTTTCACTCCGAGGCGGCAGACTGGCTGGCCTTGTCATCTGGTTTCAGTTTCGCGCTGACCAATGCGCTGGTACGCAAGGCGCAGACAACGTCATTGCAGATTCGAACGGCAACCAGCTGGCTGGGGGTGATGCTGGTGGCGCTGGTGCTGTTGCTGTTCAGCGCCAACCCCATCGGCGAACCGTCATTGGCGGCATTGCTGGCAGCCCCGGCCATCGGTTTATTGGGAATTACGATCATGACTTTTAGCGTCATTTACGGCGTCTCGCATATGCCGCTTCACCGTTCGGCTGTTATTTTACTATTTGAGATTATTGTCGGCGCGGTGTCGTCACAGTTGCTGACCAGTGAAGTCATCAGCCTGCAGGAGTGGATCGGCGGAGCGCTGGTGATGTTGGCCGCGTTCCTGTCGGCCAAAAAACAGAGTGAATAAGGCAAGGAAAAATAATTTTTCAACGCTAATTTTTCAACGCAAAGACGCGAAGACGCAAAGACGCAAAGATTTTTTAACTAACTTATTCAGGCGCCATACTGTATTTTGATGCTTGTTGGAATAACCCTCAATTAGACGTTTAAACGCATAATAATCCCTTTGCGTCTTCGCGTTGAAATTTTCACGTTTGTTTTTACAAACTGCTCAGTCCTCCAGCAATTCTAGTATGTTTTTCTTCAGGCTCGCGATCTGTTTTTCATCATTAACCGGTCGGTTTTGCGTATCGCTGATGAAGAATATATCTTCGGCGCGTTCACCGTAGGTGGCGATACGGGCGTTCTGGATTTGCACATCGCACTGGCTCAGGGCGGTGGCGATACGCGAGAGCAGGCCGGGGCGATCATAGGCGGTGATATTAAGAATGGTGCGCTGGTTTTGTTCGTCGGTTTCAATATGAATGCGGGTGGCGAATTTGAAGTGTTTTGCCTGGCGTGGAAGATTGATGGCCAGCGGTTTGATCTCGGCGTCATTGGCGCGAATCTTTTGCTGCAAGCGGGTATGCAGGCGGGCGATAACGGTTTGATCCCTGACCGGCCTGTTATCGGCGTCAAGGATGAGAAAGGTGTCGAGGGTGAAATCGCTGGATGATGAAAATATGCGCGCATCCACTACGTTCATGCCCTGTTGTTCCAGGACCAGAGTAATGGTGGCGAACAGGTTGCGGCGGTTGTGGGTGTAAATGAAAATTTCAGTACCGCCGCGCTGACTGGCCCGGCGGCACAGGATAAGTGGCAAATCCTCTTCACGGGTACGCAGGATATCGTGGGTGTGCCAGCTGATTTCATCGGCATCATAACGCAGGAAATATTCGTCACCCAGTTCTTCCCAGAGCTGTTTGATGTCTTCTTTTTTCAGGTTTTCCTTTTTCAACAGATCGCAGGCCTGCTCCTGTACTCGGGCGATATGTTCAGAATGCTGCAGCGGGTTGTCGAGTCCGCGGCGCAGGCTTCGGCGGCTGGCGTTATAAAGTTGTTTCAGGAGCGAATCTTTCCAGGCATTCCAGACTGAATCACTGGTGGCGCGAATATCGGCGACGGTGAGTAGATACAGGTAATTCAGGTGATGGAGATCGCCCACCTGTTGGGCGAATTGATACACCACATCGGGATCGCTGATGTCCTGCCGCTGGGCAGTGGCAGACATGAGCAGATGGCTTTTAACCAGCCAGGCAACGATGTCCGCATCATAAGCGCTCAGTTCATGCCGCTGGCAGAATTCTCTGGCATCGATGGCTCCCAGTTCCGAATGGCTGCCGCCGCGGCCTTTGGCAATGTCATGAAACAGTCCGGCCAGTAGCAACAATTCCTGTTTAGGGATGTTCTCAATGATGTCGCTGCAGAGAGGGAACTCGTGTCGGAATTCGGGGACGGTAAAACGGCGCAGGTTACGAATTACGCGCAGAGTATGTTCGTCAACCGTGTAGGCATGAAATAGATCGTGTTGCATCTGGCCGACAATATTACTGAAGGCGGGGATGTAGGCGGCAAGAATGCCGTAGAGATTCATGCGTCGCAGCTCATGGGTGAGGCCGTGGCTTTGGCGAAATATTTCCATGAACAGGCTGCGACAGCGCAGATCATCGCGGAAACTTTCGTCGATCAGATAACGGTGGTCACGGATAAGACGAATAGTATTGGCACGCACGCCCTTGATTTTGGGGTGTTGCTGCAGCAGTAAAAAAATTTCCAGCAGAGCAAAGGGATAGTGGCGGAAAATACCTTCATGGCGAACTTCGATAAAGCCCTTGCGCAACTGAAAGCGTTTATTCAGCAGGATCGGTTCTGCTGAATCACCAGTGTAAAGAATGTCTTCTTTGAACAACTGTAGTAACATTTCATTCAGACGGCTCAGTTCCATGACCGTGATGTAGTACTGTTTCATAAACTGCTCGACCGCCAGCCGATTGTACTTGTCACGGTAGCCGAACTGTCGCGCCAGGCTGCGCTGGTGATCGAAGAGCAGACGATCCTCGCGCCGACCGGTAAGCACATGCAGGCCAAAACGTATCTGCCAGAGAAAGGCCTGTCCTTCGTGCAGGGTTTTATATTCCTGCTCGGTCAGAAAGGCGTGATCCACCAGTTCATGCAGGGTGTTGACGCCGAAGTGACGCTTGGCCACCCAGCCGATCATCTGGATATCACGCAGGCCGCCCGGACCTTCCTTGATATTGGGTTCGAGGTTGTAGGCGGTTTCGTGATATTTCAGATGGCGGGCGTTTTGTTCTTCCAGTTTTACCCGGAAATAATCGGGACCCGGCCAGATCCGATCAGGGGCATTGAGTTCAGTCAGGGCGGCGAACAGATCCTGCGGTCCGGTGAGCAGGCGGGCTTCCTGAATATTCGTGGCAACGGTAATATCGTGGGCGGCTTCTTCGGCGCATTCGGCGATATTGCGTACGCTGTGGCCGATTTCCAGGCCAATATCCCAGAGAAACAGTAAAAAGCTCCCGATGGCGTCTTTGTAAGGCTCATCGGAATCGCGCAGCAGAATCAGCACATCAATATCGGAACCTGGGTGCAATTCGTGGCGCCCATAGCCGCCGACGGCTACCAGGGCGATGTCTTGATCATTCGCATCAAAGTACAGCCGCCAGGCGCGGACGATGAGCAGATCTACCAGATGTGCGCGCGCCAGCACCAACTCGGTGGCGACGCGCCCGGCGAGGAATAGTTCTTTCAGGGTTTTGGCCGCATTTTTCAGGGTCTGGCGAAACAGGGGCAGGGGCGGGTCAGTTTCTGCCAGTGTTTGATCAAAGGCTTCAATATCAAAGAGTTCGGTAACGATCTGACGGGAAGAATGGAGTTGCTGCTGGTAACGGCGCATTCAGAAATTTTCCTCCTGGCGGCGGGTCAATACCTCATGACCGTCAGCGGTAACCAGAAGGGTATGTTCCCATTGGGCGGACTGAGCGTGATCCCGTGTGACCACGGTCCAGCCGTCTTTCAGCAGTTTGACCTGACGTTTACCGGCATTGATCATGGGTTCGATAGTGAAGGTCATACCGGGTTCAAGCATGATTCCTGTTCCTGCCGAGCCATAGTGCAGCACCTGGGGTTCTTCGTGGAAGGCTTTGCCGATGCCGTGACCGCAGTATTCGCGGACGACAGAATAGCGATGGGATTCGGCGTGTTTCTGAATAGCGTGGCCGATATCGCCGAGCTGGATCCCCGGTTTCACCAGCTCGATACCGATTAACAGGCATTCATAACTGATTTTCGCCAGTCGCTGAGCCTGCACCGAAGGCTGGCCGACGTGGAACATTTTGCTGGTGTCACCGTGGTAGCCATCCTTGATGATAGTAATGTCGATATTGATGTTATCGCCGTTTTTCAGTTTTTTGTCGTTGGGGATGCCGTGACAGACCACATGATTGAGCGAGGTGCAGATGGATTTGGGAAAACCGTGATAATCCAGCGGCGCCGGAATGGCCTGCTGTTGGTTGATGATGTAGTCATGACAGAGGCGATCCAGCTCGTTGGTGGTGATACCGGCCTGGATATGCGTTTCGATCATTTCCAGCACTTCGGCGGCAAGGCGGCCCGCGACACGCATTTTTTCGATTTCTTCGGCAGTTTTGATAATGACACTCATATTTTTTGTGATTCAGCCACCCGGCTCAGTCGCCGGCGACTGTCAGTTTTAATGCCGGATTCTATGCGGGGTGGAGCGCTGATTTCCTCTGATTTCAGGTGTTTTCATTGTTGTGGCTAGCGCTTTATGGTATAAAGCGCGCGCAGATTTAGCAAACGAATCTGAAATATGAAATCCGTCGGCAGGGAGGAATTTCCACCCTGGACCGGCAAAAATCAAGTCCCCGCGATATGCGGGGTTAATCCGCACATACACCGACACATCGGCCCGGGTGCTGCCTGATTCGGAGAACAGTCTCTGACGGGTGGTTGGCTGATGGGGTGTATGGAAGGCAAAACCCTAATCAGGAGAAAAATAATGACTGACGTAAGCATGCGACAGATGCTGGAGGCGGGTGTCCACTTTGGCCATCAGACACGTTTCTGGAATCCCAAAATGGCACCCTACATTTTTGGCGAGCGCAACAAAATCCATATTATCAACCTTGAAAAAACGCTGCCCCTGTACAATGAGGCGATGAATTTTATTGGTTCTCTGGCGAGCAAAAAAGGTAAAATCCTGTTTGTTGGCACCAAGCGTTCCGCGCAGAAAGTCGTGCGCGAAGAAGCTGAACGTTGCGGCATGCCTTTTGTAAATCACCGCTGGTTGGGTGGTATGCTGACAAACTTCAAGACGGTCAAGCAGTCCATCAATCGTTTAAAAGAACTGGAAGCCATGAACGTGGGTGGCAAGTTTGAAGGCCTGAACAAAAAAGAAATTCTGACGCTAAATCGCGAGCTGATTAAGCTGGATCGCAGCCTCGGCGGTATCAAGGACATGAATGGTCTGCCCGACGCCCTGTTTGTGATTGATGTGGGTTATGAACACATTGCCGTCAGCGAAGCTGTGAAACTGGGTATTCCGGTTATTGGCGTAGTCGACTCCAATCATTCGCCGAATAATATTGATTATGTTATTCCCGGCAATGACGATGCCATTCGCGCCATTACCCTGTATGCGCAGGGCGTATCTGCTGCGATTCTCGATGGCCGCGCCAGTCACTCAATGGGTGACAAGACCAGTAAGGATGAGTTTATTGCGGTGGAAGAAGCTGAAGCTGAAGCTGAAGCTGAAGTTGAAGCTGAAGTTGAAGCTGAAGTTGAAGCTGAAGTTGAAGCTGAAGTTGAAGTTGAAGCCGCTGCTACTGAGGTTTCCAGCCAGGTACATTAATATAGGTTTGGCCAGAAATATTAGTAACATAAGGCAGTATAAATTTATAAGGGGGCGTAGCCCCCTTTTTTGAATAAATACGCAGTTACTGCCTTTAGTCAAAAAACAGTTTTGATAAAAGTTTTAAGAGGATTGAAAAATGGCAATTACTGCTGCACTGGTTAAAGAACTGCGCGAACGCACAGGCGCGGGTATGATGGAATGCAAAAAGGCGCTGGTGGAAACCGATGGCGATGTCGATGCTGCGATTGAAAATATGCGCAAGTCCGGTATGGCCAAGGCGGACAAGAAAGCCGGTCGGGTTGCTGCTGAAGGTCTGGTATCTATCCAGTTGGATGATGCGGGTAAATTTGCCGCCATCGTTGAAGTTAACTGTGAAACCGATTTTGTCACCAAGGGTGACGACTTCAAAAATTTTGTCGATGCCATCGCCCGCTGTGTACTGGACAATAAACCCGCCGATCTGGAGGCTCTGCTGGCAACGACTCTGGCCGATGGTGTCAGTGTCGAGGATAGCCGTAAAAATCTAATCGCGAAAATTGGTGAAAACATGTCAGTGCGCCGTTTCGAGATTATTGAGAGCAAAGGTCAGCTGGCTTGCTACAAGCATGGTGAACGTATTGGCGTGGTGATCAATATGGAAGGTGGCGACGAAACGCTGGGCAAGGATATTGCCATGCATATAGCCGCCAGCAATCCGGTCTGTATTTCAGAAGCCGATGTGGATCCGGCGCTGATCGAAAAAGAACGTGAAATTTTCTCTGCCCAGGCGGCTGAAAGCGGCAAGCCGCCGGAAATCGTTGAGAAAATGGTGAGCGGACGGATCAAAAAATATCTCAAGGAAGTGACTCTGCTGGGACAGCCTTTCGTCAAAGATCCGGATCAAACCATTGCCCAGTTGCTCGATAAGGCCGGTGCCAGCGTTGCCGGTTTTGTTCGCTATCAGGTTGGTGAAGGTATTGAGAAGAAGAGTGAAAACTTTGCCGAAGAAGTCGCCGCACAAATGAAGGGCTAAACTAAAACATAAGCAAATGCGTGGGTTACGATGCGCACCCACCTGCCGATCGGGTTTCGAGGTCGGCAAAGCCTGCGCATCTAACCCGGCTTAGGTGTAAATCAGCGAATATGACAAGTTCAACCGGCTACAAACGTATCTTATTGAAACTCAGTGGTGAAGCACTGATGGGCGAGCAGGATTTCGGTATTTCGCCGAAAATTCTTACGCGTATCGCTAATGAAGTCAGGTCTCTGATCGATGCCGGGGTGCAGGTTGCGATGGTTATCGGCGGCGGTAATATTTTTCGTGGCGTTAGTCTGGCGTCCAGCGGCATGGATAGAACGTCAGCGGACCAGATGGGGATGCTGGCTACAGTTATTAATGCGTTGGCCATGCAGGATGCGATGGAACAGAAAAGCCTGCGCGTGCGGGTCATGTCGGCGCTCTCCATAAACAGCGTTTGTGAGGACTATATTCGTCGCCGTGCGGTACGTCATCTGGAAAAGGGCCGGGTGGTTATTTTTGCGGCGGGTACCGGTAATCCTTTTTTTACCACGGATTCTGCAGCCAGTCTGCGCGGCATTGAAATCAACGCCGACGTGGTCATCAAGGGCACCAAGGTAGACGGGGTTTACAACGCCGATCCGATGAAAGACAAGAGTGCAGTTCGCTATGATCATCTGGGCTACGATCAGGTGATTGAAGAAAAACTGGGGGTAATGGATACCACGGCGATTGTTCTTTGTCGGGACAACAAGGTACCAATCCGGGTTTACAATATGAACGAAGAGGGCGCCTTGCTGCGTATGATTCAGGGTGAAAACGTAGGTACTCTGGTCGAGTAATTTGCGGCGGGAAAATCCACGAATTTAATCAGAGGCGATGCATGATTAACGAATTAAAAAAAGATGCTGAAACCCGAATGGGAAAGAGTGTCGAAGCACTAAAAAATGATCTCAGCAAGATCAGAACCGGACGTGCGCACACCAGTTTGTTGGATCATATTACCCTTGACTATTATGGCGCCCAGGTTCCCCTGAGCCAGGTGGCCAATATATCTGTTTCCGATGCGCGTACTCTGGCTGTGACCCCCTGGGAAAAACAGATGGTGGCGCCGATTGAAAAAGCGATCATGACGTCTGACATGGGCCTGAATCCCATGACCGCAGGCGAAGTGATTCGCGTACCCTTGCCGCCGCTGACGGAAGAACGGCGTAAGGATATGATCAAGATTGTGCGCCAGGAAGGCGAAGGTGCCAAAGTTGCGGTGCGCAATATCCGTCGTGACGTGCTGAGTGATTTCAAGTCGCTGCAGAAAGACAAGGAAATCACTGAAGATGAAGAGCGTCATGCGCAGGACGACGTGCAGAAAATAACCGATCGTTATGTTGCTATGATTGACGAACTGCTGAAAGACAAGGAAAAGGATTTGATGGAAATTTGAATAGCTGTTCCAAATACCAGTACACTTTTGGAACAACCGTTCGTCCTGAGCTTGTCGAAGGATCAGCGGGTTAAGCACTCTATTCATAGTATTTCCACGCTCATGGTTCGACAAGCTCACCACGAACGTGGAAACTCACAAGTGATCGGGTATTTTGAACAGCTATTTAGACCTTGTTCCTTGCATAAGAAACAAGATGAATGTCTTCAAGGCTCACATTCAAACCTGAGGAATTATAATTAGTGAGCAATACCGTTTCCCATGACAATGAGGCTGCTGCGATTGATGTAAGCAGTGAGCTTCCACGCCATGTGGCTATCATCATGGATGGCAATGGCCGCTGGGCCAAAGCACAAAGGAAACCCCGGATTATCGGACACCGTCGTGGCGTGGAAACCGTGCGCGAAGTGGTCAAGGCCTGCCGGGAGCTGGAAATCGAAGTTCTGACCTTATTCGCATTTTCCAGTGAAAACTGGCGTCGACCGGCAAAGGAAGTCGGTCTGCTAATGGATCTGTTCTTTACCGCGCTGGATCGTGAGGTCAGGAAACTGCATCGTAATAATATCCGGCTGTGCGTTATCGGTGATCATAGTGCCTTCCCTGAACGTATTCAGAAACGTATCGTCAAAGCTGAAGAGCTGACGGCGGATAATGATGGTTTGCTCCTCAATGTGGCGGCTAATTACGGCGGCAAGTGGGATATTGTGCAGGCGACACAGAAGCTGGCGGCTAAAGCTGTGCGCGGGGAAATACAGGCTTCAGAAATTGACGATGAAATGATTGAAGCTGAACTATCCATGAGCGGCCTGCCGGATCCCGATCTGTTCATTCGCACCGGTGGCGAAGAGCGCATTAGTAATTTCCTGATCTGGCAACTTGCCTACACTGAACTGTATTTTACCGACACTCTTTGGCCTGCCTTCGATCGTCATGAATTTGATAAAGCCCTGGCATCCTTTGCAGGACGCCAGCGTCGCTTCGGCCATACGGGCGACCAGATAGAAAAGCTGCGTAATGCTTAAACAGCGTCTGTTTACTGCCGCCATCCTCATCCCGCTGGTCATCTGGGGGCTGTTTAAATTACCTGATGCAGGTTTTGTCGCGCTATTGGCTTCGTTTGTTATGTTGGCTGCCTGGGAGTGGACCCGGATCTGCGAGATTAGAAACCCTCTGTTACGGTTTGTATATCTATTATTGTTTGGCGTATGCCTGTATCTGCTCTGGAAGTATGATAATCCGGCCCTGATTCTGGTGGTTCTGGGTCTGTCCCTGTGCTGGTGGATATACGCTGTATTGTTGATTTTGGCTTATTCACGGGGCCGCGATTATTTGCGCGGGCACCAACTTATTAAAGCACTGGTGGGGTTTGTATTGTTGTTGCCGCCGTTTGTGGCACTCATTACCCTGCGATCTGCAGCTGATTTTGGCCCGGCCTATGTTTTACTATTGCTATTGCTCATCTGGTCGGCAGACAGTGCAGCCTATTTTTCCGGTCGCCAGTGGGGCAGACGAAAATTACTGCCCAGGGTGAGTCCCGGAAAAAGCTGGGAAGGCGTGGCGGGCGCCATGCTGGCGGCTACGCTGTTCGCGCTTGGCGCGGCATTTTATTTTGAACTACCGCCACTGGAATTTGTCATTCTGGCAGTTGTTGTCACCGCCATTTCTATTGCCGGTGACTTAACTGAAAGTCTGTTCAAGCGGCAGGTGAATATAAAAGATAGTGGCGTTTTACTGCCGGGGCATGGTGGCGTACTGGACCGAATCGACAGTCTTACCTCGGCGGCGCCTTTTTTCCTTGGTGGCATGCTGTTAATTGCGGGGAAGGTATGACAGGTATCACCATTCTGGGTTCTACCGGTTCCATCGGTCTGAGTACACTGGATGTGCTTGCGCAGCAGAAAGAGCGTTTTCAGGTTATTGCCTTAACGGCGAATACCCAGGTCGAACGTTTGTTTCAGCAGTGCCAGGCGGTGTCGCCGGAATTTGCCGTAATGGTGGATGCGGATGCAGCCGAGCAGCTTGAGAAAAAAATAAAACAGGCGGGTCTGGCAACCCAGGTTCGACAGGGACTGGCCGGTTTGATCGAGGTTGCCAGCCTGGCGCAGACTGATTATGTTATGGCGGCTATTGTCGGCGGGGCGGGATTGTTGCCGACCCTGGCTGCGGCAGAAGCCGGTAAGCGGGTATTGTTGGCTAACAAGGAAGCGCTGGTGATGTCCGGGCATCTTTTTATGGATGCGGTACAGAAAAGCGGGGCCGAGTTGCTGCCTATCGACAGCGAGCACAACGCTATTTTTCAAAGTCTGCCGGAAAACTATCACAATGGTCTGGCTGCGGCCGGGGTGCGAAAAATCTTGTTGACGGGTTCAGGCGGGCCGTTTCGGAATACGCCACTTGATGAATTGCACCGGGTGACACCGGAGCAGGCTTGCGCTCATCCCAACTGGAGTATGGGGCGTAAAATTTCGGTAGATTCAGCGACCATGATGAACAAGGGGCTGGAACTGATTGAGGCGTGCTGGCTGTTTGCGACCTCGCCGGATAAGATTGAGATTGTTGTACATCCGCAGAGTATTATTCATTCTATGGTGGAATATGTTGACGGTTCAGTGCTGGCGCAGATGGGTATGCCTGATATGCGCACTCCCATAGCCCACGCCCTGGCCTGGCCGCAGCGCATGCCGTCCGGGGTTGAGCGGCTGGATTTTTTTTCCGGTGTACAGCTGGAATTTCAGAAGCCGGACTATAAGCGTTTTCCCTGTTTGCGGCTTGCCGAAGAGGCTATTCGCAACGGCGGCACTATGCCGGCGATATTGAATGCAGCCAATGAAGTGGCGGTGCAGGCTTTCCTCGAACAGCGGCTTGCATTTACGGCTATCGCCGACCTGGTTGAGAACGTTATGCAAACGATAAGCTCGCGGGAGGCCGGTTCACTGGAGGTGATTCTTGAAGACGATGCCCTAGCGCGGGAAGCCGCCGACAGACAGTTACTGGCAGGATAAGAAAGCAGGTTAATGATGTTTGATTTTTTATATAGTTTAGGCGCCTTTTTGGTTGCTATAAGTCTGCTGGTGGCCATCCATGAGTTTGGCCATTTCTGGGTGGCGCGCCGTCTTGGGGTTAAAATCCTGCGTTTTTCTATCGGTTTTGGCAAGCCGTTGTGGAAAAAAACCTTCGGTGAAGATCAAACCGAGTTTGTGATTGCCAGCCTGCCACTGGGCGGCTATGTGAAAATGCTGGACGGTCGTGAAACGGAAGTGCCTGAGGCTGAGGCGCATCGGGCCTTTGACCAGCAGTCTCTGCGAACCCGCTTTGCCATTGTTTTTGCCGGCCCTGCCTTCAATTTTGTTTTTGCAATTTTCGCTTACTGGATGATGTTTATCATCGGTGTCCACGGCATTGCACCGATTATCGGTGAGGTGCAGGAGGGCACGCCGGCGGCGCAGGCTGGACTGGCGCCGGGACAAAAAATTCTGGCCATTGATGGTAAGCCGACTCCGATCTGGGACGTGGCGCTGGAAACCCTGTTGCCGGTCATGGTGGATCGGGGCAGGGTAAAAATGACCCTGGAGAGAAAAAACGGTCAAACTTTTACGACTGAGCTGAATCTGTCGCAGGGTGAGCAGGAACTGGAGCCGGGCAAGTTGTTCGAGATTCTCGGTTTTAGTCCCTGGCGTGAGCAACTAAAATCAATCGTGGGCCGAGTAGTCGAAGATTCGGCAGCTGCAAAAGCGGGTCTGCAGGAAAAAGATCGTATCGTTGGCATTGATGACAAGCCCGTTAACAACTGGATGGATCTGGTCAACATTGTCAGTGCGCGGCCGGATCAGGATCTGTTATTGCGGATTGAACGTGATGGTTCAGAAATAGACGTTCCCGTGCATACCATGTCAGCCGAGTATGAAGGCAAGACGATTGGTAAGTTGGGCATTGGACCTTATGTGAGTGACGTGAACAGGGTGTTGTATCGTTATGGTGTGCTTGATGCCGTGACTAATGCCTGGCACAAATGCTGGAGCAATGCCTGGTTAACGCTGAAAATGCTGGGCAAGATTGTCAGCGGTGAGATCTCGGTGAAAAATCTGAGTGGTCCCCTGAATATTGCGGTATATGCCGGTCACTCGGCCAATGCCGGACTCGCCCGCTTTCTTGATTTTCTCGCGATTGTCAGCATTAGCCTGGGTATATTGAATCTATTGCCGGTACCGGTGCTGGATGGCGGACACCTGATGTTTTATCTGGTTGAAGCGGTCAAGGGCAGTCCGGTTTCCGAAAAAACAGAAATTATTGGTCAACAAATCGGTGTTGCGGCATTGGTATTGTTAATGAGCCTGGCCCTGTACAATGATATTGTGCGCCTGCTCGATTAAGAACTGGAAGTTAAGTGTTTAATGAAAAAAAAGCTTGCCTTAACATTAATAAGTTGTTTTGTGGGGAAGCTTGCCTTTGCCTACGACGCCTTTGTTATTAAAGATATTCAACTTGAAGGATTGCAGCGAATTACCGTAGGTACGGTGTTCAACTATCTGCCGATCAAGATTGGTGATACGCTGGATGAGAAACTGGGTGCTCAGGCCATTCGCCGGCTCTACAAAAGCGGTTATTTCAAGGATGTGCGGCTTGAACGCGACGGTAATGTCCTGGTCATTTTCGTCGCTGAACGTTCAGCCATTGCCAATGTCAAGTTTGAAGGTAACTCGGATATTACCACGGAGCAGCTGAAAACCTCTCTCAAGCAGCTTGGGCTGGCCAGGGGGCGGGTGCTGGATCGTTCCTTGCTGGACAAAATCGAACAGGAACTCAAACGCCAGTATTACAGTCTTGGTAAATACGGGGTCAAGGTTACGGCAAAAACAGAACAGCTCGAACGTAATCGAGTGGATGTTACGATTAAAATTGCCGAGGGTGATCCGGCCGAAATTGCCGCAATCACCATTACCGGCAATAAGCGCTTCAGCAGCCAGACCCTGCTCAAACACATGCAGTTGGGAGAGGAATCGCTGTTTGGCGGACGCAATAAATATTCCAAACAGTTGTTAGGTGCCGATCTGGAAACCATCAAGTCATGGTATCTCGATCGCGGCTATATTAATTTCAAGATCGATTCTACCCAGGTTTCGCTTACGCCCGATAAGGACGAGGTCTATATCACCATTAACCTGAGTGAAGGCCAGGAGTTCAGGGTTCGCAGTCTCAAATTTGCCGGCGACCTGATTGTTCCTGAAAAAGAACTGTGGCCGTTGGTCAGTTTGAAGAACGACGATATTTTTTCCCGTCGGCAAAGCCTCGATACCAATGAACGAATTTCCAATCGCCTGGCAGAAGAAGGCTATGCGTTTGCGAATGTCAATATTGTGCCGGATGTAGACAAGGATACGCGTACGGTTGGTTTAACCATTTTTGTTGATCCGGGACGACGGGTGTATGTGCGCAGGGTCAATATCAGTGGTAACAGCAAGTCGAAGGATGAAGTCATTCGACGCGAAGTTCGACAGATGGAAGGTGACTGGATGTCGACCAAGCTGGTATCGACTTCACGCACGCGCCTCGATCGGCTGGGTTTCTTTGATCAGGTGAATGTTGAAACACCGTCAGTGCCGGGTACGACCGATCAGGTCGATGTCGATTTTACCGTATCTGAACGGCCAACGGGCAATCTAACCGCCGGTGTGGGCTATTCGGACAGTCAGGGTGCCATGATTAATATGGCCATTACCCAGCAAAACTTTGTCGGTACCGGCAAGCAGGTTGGAGTTTCGATCGACCGGAGCAGCGTTAGCTCTAATATCAGCCTGAATTATACGGATCCCTACTATACCCCGGATGGCATCAGTCGAGGTTTCAGGCTCTATTACCGCAAGCTGGATACCCGGAGTATCTATGTCACCAACTATCTAACAGAAAGCCACGGATTATCAGTCAGTTATGGCTTGCCACTGAATGAAACCGATCGCTCGCTATTCACGCTGGGCTATGACAATACCGGCCTGTTTTCAGATCCGACCTATACCGCACAGGATATACTTGATTTTATTGATAAAAATGGTAATGTTTATAGCACCTACAATGCGGGTACATCCTGGTTACGGGATCGGAGAAATCGCCGGATATTGCCAACGGCTGGGGCTTACACCCGGGCGGGTGTAGATCTGACGCTGCCCGGCAGCGATCTGCAGTATTACAAACTGAACCTGCGGCATGTGCAGTATTTTTCTCTTGGCAAGCAGGTCACGCTGATGCTCAAAGGGGTAGTGGGGTATGCTAAAGGTTATGGTAACAGCAGTTCTTTACCACCGTTTCAGCGTTATTATGCGGGCGGCAGTAACTCGGTGCGCGGCTATGACAGCAACTCGTTGGGACCGCTTGATCCACGAACCAACTACACTATCGGCGGCGACAAGAAATTTGTCGGCAATATCGAACTGATTTTGCCGAATCCCTTCACCGAGAAGTCGGGTTCGACCCGGATCAGCGCTTTCTTCGATATCGGTAACGTGTTTGCGGCGCAGGAAAAAATAGAATTCAAACAACTCCGGCAGTCGGCCGGTGTGGCGTTTTTATGGCTGGCCCCGGTGGGCGCCATGCGTTTTAGTTATGCGGTTCCGCTGAACAATCAGGTTGGTGATCGACTTCAGACTTTCCAGTTTACGATGGGATCACCGTTTTAAATGTCATTTTTTAATGTGAAGCACGGCTATATAAAAACACAAGAGAGTCATATTAATGTTGAATAGACAATCAGCCAGGCGAAGACTATTACTGTTAACGTTCAGTTTTTTTCTATCGTTTAATGCGTTTGCCCAGGAAGTCAAAATCGGTTTTGTTAACAGCGCCCGGGTTTTGCAGGAAGCGCCGCAGGCTGAAAATGCACGGGTAAAATTGCAATCTGAATTTGAACCGCGCGATAAAAAAATTGTAGTCATGCAGAAGGCATTAAAAAAACTGGAAGATGAAATGAGTCGTGACTCTGCGGTCATGAGTGAAGCGGTGAGAAAGAAAAAAGAGCGTAAACTGCTTACCATGAAACGGGACATCAAGCGGACCCAGGAAGAATTCAATGAGGATCTTAACCTGCGTCGAAACGAAGAGTTGAATAACCTGCAGCAGAAAGTTTACGAAGCGATCGTCTCGTTGGCCAAAGAAGAAAACTATGATGTTATTCTTGGTGACAGCGTGATGTTTGCCAGTAAGCGCGTGGATATTACCGACAAGGTTATTAAACGCCTGAGTAAAAAACGTAAGAGCAAGTAGGCCTGTAATCTTCAGCACCCCCTTGAACGTGAACGTATGCGCTATTGAGAGCCACTGATCCGGTGAGTACTCATACCGTGCCCAGCCTGCGCTACTTGTTGAAATAAAAAAATAATTGCGGAGAGACTGTTTGTGAATTCAATGGATATTAATGAAGTATTAAAATACCTGCCTCATCGCTACCCCTTTCTGTTAATCGATCGGGTGCTGGATTACAAAGCCGGCGAGTATCTTATAGCACTCAAGAATGTTTCCCATAATGAACCGCATTTTACCGGCCATTTCCCCCGCCGTCCGGTAATGCCGGGTGTTCTTATTACCGAATGCCTTGCCCAGGCCACGGCTATTCTTGCCGCTGTTAGCACCAGCCGAGCAGATGATGGCAACAGCCTTTTTTATCTTGCCGGCATTGATAAAGCTCGTTTCAAACGTCAGGTTGAGCCGGGGGATCAATTACAGTTGAGGATTGATTTTATTAAGGAACGACGCGGGATCTGGAAGTTTGCAACTCAGGCGATGGTTGACGGGCAACTTGCCTGCAGTGCTGAAATCATGTGTGCTGAACGGGAGATATGATGAGTATCGATCCGCGTGCCGTTATTGATCCTGATGCAAGTTTGGCCGAGGATGTCAGTGTCGGCCCCTTTTCTGTTATCGGCGCGAATGTTGAAATAGGTGAAGGATGCTGGATTGGTCCTCATGTTGTTATCAATGGTCCGACCAAAATAGGTCGCGACAACCGTATTTTCCAGTTCGCTTCCATTGGTGAGGTACCGCAGGATAAAAAATTTCACGGTGAAGACTCGAAACTGCTTATCGGCGACGGCAATACCATCCGCGAATTCGTCACCATTCATCGCGGTACGGAAGATGGCGGGGGCATAACCTCAATCGGCGACCATAACTGGCTGATGGCGTATATTCATATCGCGCATGACTGCATCATTGGTAATCATACTGTTTTTTCCAACGGCGCCTCTCTGGCCGGGCATGTACGAGTGGATGACTACGCTATTCTGGGCGGCTTTACATTGATACATCAGTTTTGTCATGTCGGCATGCACGCCTTTTGCGGTATGGCCAGCGCCATTGGTAAGGATGTCACGCCTTATACGTTGGTCAACGGAAATCCGGCACATCCTCATGGACTGAATCTGGAAGGGTTAAAGCGACATGGTTATTCCAGCGAGCTTATTCGGGAACTACGGGATGCCTATAAAACAGTCTATCGCACGGGGTTGACTGCCGAGGATGCACGATCGCGCTTAAGCGCGATGGCTGAAAAATATGAAGAAGTGCGTCTGTTTGTCGAATTTATTAAAAACTCCGGGCGCGGAATTTTACGCTGAGTTGTTATTACAACAATATCATAGATTATTAACAAATATGTAACTCCTATGTAACTCCTTTGTCACCTGGCTTGGTTTAAATCACGTAATTACACGCACTAATTAATAGTGCCTTTAATTACGTTGCTGTTTAATTTAATTTTCCAGGGGTTACAACAATGAAAAACCGCTTATCGATGTTATCGACACTAATCTGTGTTGCTATTGCATCTCCGTCTGCCACTTATGCCAATAATGTTCATGAGGATTCTATTCCTCAACTGAGTTATTTATCTGCGGCAGCGGTTAATGATTTTGTGAAACAAAAAGAAATAAAACGGAAAGAAGATAAGGAGCGCGGGGAAAAGCGGGCGCATGGTAAAAAACCTCATCATAGAAAGGCCATCGATATTACGATTTTGCACACCAATGATCATCATTCTTATATGGAAGGGCAAAGATTTAATCTGAACCTGGATTATGATCCTGCCATTGCCGGTGCGGAATCTGTGCGTCTGAATCTGGGCGGTTTTGCACGAATTGCCAATGAAGTTTCTACTCTGCGTGATGATCATACCCTGGTTCTGAATAGTGGTGAGCTGAACGGCACACTTTATTTCAGTATGTTTAAAGGGGAAGTTGACTTTAAAGTGTTTAATGAAGTCGGGCTGGATGCCTATGAATTAGGCAATCATGAATTTGATGAAGGCGAAGGTCGCCTGGCCGAGCTGATTGCAATGGCCAATTTCCCTGTTATCTGCGCTAATATTCACCCGACAAGTGCAAGCCCGTTGTATGGTTCGAATATCCAGCCGTACATTATTAAGGAAATTGAAGGTGAGCCTGTTGCTGTTATTGGTGTGCTGAAGGTTAAAAAAACCGTTGAATCTTCACTGGTAACGGATGCTGTTCAATTTACCGATGAGATTGATACCGTTCGCAATACGGTTGCCGAACTTGAGAAACAGGGCATCAACAAGATCATTGTTCTTAGTCATGTTGGTTATGCGTTTGATCAGCGGCTGGCTTCGCAGGTCGTTGGTATCGACGCTATTATTGGAGGCGATACCCATACTCTGCTGGATTCTACCGGCGAGATAGAAGGTATGGGACTGGCGATTAGCGGTGAGTACCCGACTATGGTCAAGAATCCGCATGGCGAACCTGTCTACATCGCCCAGGCCTGGCAATATGCTCGTGGTCTGGGAATCCTGGAACTGTCATTTGATAAACATGGCCGCGTTACCGAAGCTGAAGGTAACATCGAGCTGGTCGTGGGCGGCCCCTATCAGGTCAATCAGACAGGCAGCTGGACTGATGCAAGCGCCGAGCAAGTTGCAGGTATATCCCTGGCAATCGAAAGCCTGGATACCATTAAAGAAGTGGCTCCAAGTCAGACAGTAGAAGCCATTATCGCCCCCTATAAGGCCAAGCTGGAAGTATTCAAACTGCAGAAAATCGGTACAGTTTCTACCTACATGCCCTATACTCGAATCCCCACCGGCTTTGTCGCCGGTGAAGCACCTACGGGAAGTTATGCGGCGCACATTGTTGCCGATGCTTTTTTAAAATATCTGCCGAAGGTCGATGTGGCGATTCAGAACTCGGGCGGTGTCCGTACCGGTTTTAATGACGGCGTATTCACTGTCGCCGATGCTTACACCATGCTTCCTTTTTCCAATACGGTCGTTACTATTGATATGAGCGGTCAGGATATTATCAATGTGCTTGAGGAAGCGGTTGATTATGCCCTGGGTACGGGGTCTACCGGTGCTTTTCCTTATGCTTCACACCTGCGTTACGATATTGTAAAAAGCGCCGCATTCGGATCGCGCGTTCTTAATGTTGAAGTAAAAGATCGTGTCAGCGGGATTTGGTCGGCCATAAATACTGCCGGCACGTATAAAGTAGCAACCAACTCATTCACAGCACTGGGAAAAGATGGCTACTATACGTTTGCCGCAGTAAGAGCAGCAAATCCGGATGCGTTTGTCGAATCAGACGTGGTCTATGTAGTGCCATTGATTGAGTACTTTTCCAATGAACTGGTAGGTGGCGTATTGCCGGCACTTAATGTTAATGATTACAGCTTGAAATCTGTAACCGAATAATTTAAATGCTGTATTTAATGGGCCTGGCAGTATATTTGCCAGGCCCATCATGCCTGCTGCATGGTGGTTTGTTTTACACTGAATACAGTGCATACAGTTCTAATCACTAAGGTTGGAAATAATAAATGATGTCCATGTCTTTATGGGGAAGGCCGATAATATCAATGCACTCCTGATTGATTAGATAAAATACAATATGTTGCCCCTCAGGAAAACTGTAGTAACCCTCTTCGACATCAGTACGGTGCTTACCAAGCTGAGGGTTCATGGCCAACCAGTTGAAGCGTTTTTCGAGGTTTTTCAGGTATGTGTTGCGTTGAGCTTTACCCCAATGCTGCTGAGTATAGTGACCGATATTTTTTAGATCATCTCGTGCCCGGGGTGTAATTCTGTATTTCGCCATCAGGCTTCGTTGTCTAGATCGTTTATTAGTGAATCCATAGAAAAACTATCAACAAAGTCGCCTGTTTTGGCTTGCTGCGCACCTTGAGCTAAATGTGCTCTCAGTGCTTCCAGTTTGCTTTTTCGTTCCTCCATAGAGCGCAGTGCATCACGCACAACTTCGCTGGCGGAACCGTAGCGTCCGCTGGAAATTTCATTTTTAATGAACACCTCCCAGTGCTCACCTAAGCTTAGACTTGTGGTAGCCATAATACACCTCGTATATTCATATTTATTAAATATGAATATAGCTTAAGCAAATGAACAAGGCAATAAATTCTGGGGATATATATGGTTACTCCCAATGAAAATACGGAGGCACTGATCTTGAAGTCGATAACAGACAACTCCTGGATATTTGGGAGGAAAAGCAATATTTGCATATTGGTACATGCCTGGAAGGTGCCATGAGCGGACATTCACACAAGTATCAAGGCCGAAGCGAAATCGATCGTTCTCTAGCTCAAACAAGGCAGACGGGCATACAAAGATGACCGTTTAATCATCGCTGGGCTCATCTTCCTGTGTTTGCAAACTAAACGAAATCTCAATCTCGCTTGCGAATCGTACCCAGTCAACAGCCCGACCAGCATCGCTTCCGAACGGAGCAAAGCTAGACAATCCTCTTAGCAGCCAAGGCAGAAAATTAAAAACAAGGCTATCAATGAGCGAAACAAACTTGTCGAATTGTTTATCAACGTAGTCTGTCCCTGCCTTCGACTTTGCGCGTGCAGGAAGTTGGTCGAATATACTTCGTATATCCTGGCGCTGAGTAAGTTTTGCTAGCACCGTCTGCATATCCCCTTGCTTGAGAGGATGACGCTGCCTCGGCTGGTCCACCACCTTTCTCCAAAGGTAATTTTGCTGTTCATCTAGATGACTGAAATTAATAAGTAGCTGTGTCATCAACTCATTTGCAGGAGACCTCACTATAGGATCCTCAAGGTATTCCAACATTTTACGAGCAGATTCCGGTGAAAAACCAGAGAGGTTGACAACTTCGCCGACTGGGGTGAGTCTCACTGGGCTGTTCATTACCGCAAATGCCCCTCCAGCTCTGCTTCCGTCCAGTAACCCCCCTAGCGACTCATGAAGTATCGCACTAATACTACCCTGTAAGCGGTCTCTAAAAGCATAAGTTGCGCTGCTTAGTAAGCCAGCGATATCGTCAGATCCTTCGTTTTCTTTTATTGATGCGACCAGCTGGGACGAAAACACTGAGCGAATCGATGCTTGTTCTTCTTCCGGCAAGTTCGGATACGTGTCGCCGGCTGTTGACTCAATGGGGACCGAGCTGAACATTACCGAATTCAATCGAGCTTCCATGGCGACACCTCGGAATGCTTCGGGAGGGCCACCTCTATTCTCGAAAAGAATGGTATCACCTTCTGTGAAAGACCCAGCACGTCCGTTTCGACCAGCGATGTTTCGAAACGTCATGGGTTTTAAAGCCAGGCCATCGCTTCCCAACCAGTGGGACACCAATGTCCAACGAAAAGGAAGATCAGCCCCTTCGGCAAGAGTCGTAGTCGAGCAAACGAGACTTAATCTTCTGGTTCTTGTGGCCAGTTCGATTTCGCGTCTGACATCATATGGCAGAGACGCATTGTGATAGGCAACACCATGACGCAGGCAATCTGCCAAAGAAGTCAGCCAACCGTATCTTGAGACTATAGAGTCTGCAAGTGCATTGGTTTCTACATAGCTAGTCAGTGGCAATTGATTTGCGAGCGATATTGCCAGCAATCTTGTATCCGCTCGTCGTGGGCAAACTATAAGTGCCGGCAGCCCCAGTCGTTGAAGCAAATCCAAGGCAACGGCGGCAACATTGTGCGCAGATTTTGCTTCGTAAGTCGCCGGGTTTCTATGGGGGATCACATTCTCGGGTAAACCAACTCTAACTGATGCTGAAATTGGATGGTTCGGGCGTAAATCCGATGGCCGGAGCGAATCATTTCCATGTACCCAATGCATGCTTCCGTCTGCGCGGCACATTGCAATTCGCCTTGCAGTAGGCCGCCAAGACATTCGGTGAATATTGTCGCGTGTGACTCCCATCCACTGGCATATTTGCTCTGGCTCTGCGAGCACCGCTGAGAGCCCCAAGATGCGCAATTGCTGCAGCCTCTGCTGCAGTAATCTAAGGCGAGAAATCAATCCTTCGACTCGCGCTCCTCGTGAACCATTTTCAACGATGTGCACCTCATCAAAGATCACCAGACGAAGGTCTTCTAGATATTCTCCACTTCGCAGCCAAGCATCAAACCTCTCTGGTGTCATCACCAACAAGGCACGTCCACCAGTGCGTTTTAGAGACTCAAACTTGAAACCTCCAAACATTGATATAAGGGGAATTTGACCATTGAGCTTGGATTGTAATGAGGTTCGGACTTGCTCTCCAATGGCGACATAAGGTGCTATATAGATGCTCAGTCCACCGGAATCAGATGCTGATGCCATGCAAGCCTCAGCAATGAGCGTTTTACCTGTGCTAGTGGGAAGCGTCAGCAGACAATTCCCGCGTACTGAGGCAACTCGATGGTGAGTAAGTAAATCATACTGAGGTGGAAGTAGCGTTACGATGCCTGTATTGATGGTGTTCGTTATAAACCAGGCAGGTATCTCCGGTGCCATTTCGTACAACGATGCCGTTGATAACCGGTGGGCTTGCCTCATCGCAACCTCGACGCTCAAACCCAGAGCGCGATCCGAGGAATTGCTACTATTTAGAGCGACGTTGCCAAGAATTCGCTCAGCCTCTTGCAGCTTGGTATTCCGCTCATCACTGGTCTGAGCTCGAATCGCATGGTACCAATTCCATCTAAAGCCATCGATACCAGGAATCGGATCATGCTCTTGGATTGCCCACTGCCCTGCCGGATCGCACACTACTGTAGCAATGCAGCGCATGGAAGTTGTAACTAAGTAATCAGAAGAGACTTTTCCTAAGGCCGCCTTTGCACTTGGGAAATTGCCGTACATTGCGTGTGCGATGCTTGCAGAAAGCATCAACTCATTGAGGTTATCTAAATCTGCAGCATCAGTAACCAGATGCTCTGCACTTGACTGTAGTGTTCTAGCAGCTGCTATGAGCGGAACAGCATTCGCCTCTTCATCGAGTTGCCTAAGCTCTTCCAGACTGCTTTGAAGCTGGTAGCTTCCGATACACTTCAGTGCAACAGCAACATCTAGAGAGTCCGTTGTTGGTTGTATTGGTAAAGCCTTTCGCGCCTTCGCCGCTGAGGAAGCAGCACTTGCCAAGAAGTTCACATTACTAGGTACAAGGCTCATGGTATGAACGGAACCCGGTTAGCCATATGGAGAAGAGCTTGATTCAATCGTGAGATTGATATGCTCCAAGCTTCTATGCAACCTTGTGGCCAGCCTTGTTTCTGAATTTCGACCATCACGTGACTAAGCGCAGTAACTGGATTGCTATTCCTGTCATGAATTAGCGTCGGTAGAAGACTAATGCGTGTGCAATCTGATGCACAGGGCTGAGCTAGGTCTTCGACTCGTTGCAGTAACTCTGACGGATAGTGATGCTCCCACTTCAGCTTGCCCTTGAGGGCACTGACGCGCGACATGAGAGACAACGATGGTTTGGTCGTGTCTAAGAGTTTTTGATAGTCGCCGATAAGAGCTGTGGAATATCCCAATTGTGTCGCACCAGTGGTTTTAATCTCTTGAATGAATAATCGATCATTAGCCACGATACCGTTCGGGTCGAGATAGACAATGGTGATATCTACACCCGTAACCGCAGATGCATTGAAAGGTGTGAGAGCACTGGCCAGCGCGGCAACAAAAGGCGCACTATTGAAGCGCTCTGTACGACCAACAAGATACGTAATAGCTTCCCCAAGATTGCCCATCTGACCGGGAGTAATTTCTGTTAGAGGTGGCGATGGTGGCCCAAATCCTGGATGCATGTTCTCTTCAAGACTCTGAAGTATCCACGCGTAAAAGGTCGCACAATCTGGTGCACCTACGTAACTATGGATATCGCCTATACCTGCGACAGGAGTCTGTGTTTTTGAAAATGGAATCATGTGGCTACGAGCGGCGCATAAGTGCCGTCTTCTCTCTATATTATTTACTGGGAGATATCTTACAGGATTAAAGGGAATATGTTGCGGTTTCGGAAAAATCTAACGTCGCTTAAGGTCGGTACAGACATAAATTAGAAAACCCTGAATTATTGCTTTTAGCTAAATTTAGGTATTATCCTTCGATATGCCGAGTGTCTGCTATGCGGTGATTTGAGTCATTTGACCTTAGATTTGTGTGGCAGGCAAACACAAATGATAATGCGCAAGATTGAATCTTTCTGGCTTATTGTTTTAACAGTTCCATGGTCAGCTCAGCAAGATTACTGACTTCGCCTTCTGAACTCAACTTTGCTCTTACTTTCTGTAATTCACTTTTGATTGACTGACTGTAATCAGCCTGGCTCAGCATCCTGAGAATTTCATCGCTAATTTTTTCTGCTTTGGCCTCATATTGAATCAGCTCGGGAACCACGCGTTTACCGGCGACGATATTACAGAGACCGATGTGATCAACCTTAACCATCTGTTTGGCGATAAGGTAGGAGAGGTTGGATATACGATTGATGATGACCATCGGCGTGCCGATTAAGGCGATTTCAAGTGTTACCGTACCGGAAACCGTGATGATGGCGTCACAGGCGGCCATGATGTCGTAACTGCGATTCTCCTGCATAGTGATAGCGGGCGTGTCGGCATCAAAATAGGGGCTGAAGCTCTCGCGTTTGAGCGTCGAGGCGATGGGCAGCAGGAACTGGATTTGCGGATTTTGTTGTTTCAGTCTTTTTGCGGTTTCTATAATGATCGGCATCAGACGCTTGACTTCGCTCTGTCGGCTGCCGGGAAACAGACCCACTACCGGCTGCTGTGCATGCAGTCCAAATTCAGAACAGAGCTTGTCCCTTTCGGCACTGGCATGTACTTCATCAGCCAATGGGTGGCCGACAAAACGCACCGGGACATGGTGCTGATGATAGAAATCCAGCTCGAAAGGAAAAATAACCGCCATCATATCCACCAGCTTGCGGATCTTTTTGACTCGCCACTGACGCCAGGCCCAGATCTGCGGGCTAATGTAGAACAGGACCTTGATGCCGAGCTGTTTGGCGGTTTTGGCCAGGCGCAGATTGAATTCGGGATAGTCGGTGAGAAACAGTAGATCGGGCGGATCGGTTTTCAGGATTTCACGCATCTTGTTCAGCGTGCCGAAGATGACCTTGCGATGCGCCCAGATCTCTATCAGACCGACGACGGCCATTTCGGCCGAGTCTACCCGAATATCTACCCCGGCTTTACGCATGCATTCGCCGCCAATGCCGAAAAATTCCACTGAAGGATCTATGTTATGTACGGCCTCGACCAGACGGGCGGAGTGCTGATCGCCGGAGGCTTCACCGGCGATAATCATAATGCGCATGGGGGGGTTATTTATCAATGCCCTCTCCCCCGGCCCCTTTCCCGCAGGCGGGAGAGGGGAGATGAAAGCTCGGGGCGGCGCCATGCCCCCTCTCCCCCGTGGGGGAGAGGGCTGGGGAGAGGGGGACAAGATCGATACGCACGATTTAACCGGATCCGGATTTAGAGCGCGGACTCGATGACGCCGACAATTTCTTTCACCTGTTGATCATCGAGTTCAGGAAAGATAGGCAAAGATAGACAATGGTTTACTACATCCTCGGTAACCGGCAGATTGATATCGGCACAGAGTTCGGCAAACACTTTCTGTTTGTGCAGGGGAATAGGGTAATAAATAGCACAGCCGATTTGCGCATCAAGCAGTTTCTGCATAATCGCATCACGTTTGTCGCTGAGCAGGGTGTACTGATGATAGACGTGTTCACCTTTGCCGTCTTCATGCGGCGGGCTGACGAGATTTTTCAGTAGATTACTGTACTGATGCGCCGCGCGGCGGCGGCCTTCATTGTAGCTTTTCATGCGCTTGAGTTTGATGCGCAGGATGACCGCCTGTATTTCATCGAGACGGCTGTTATAGCCGATGATGTCATGGTGATAGCGTTCGCTGCTGCCGTGGTTGCGTAACTTCTTCAACTGCGCGGCAACTTCGTCATCGTTGGTGGTGACCATGCCGCCATCGCCATAGCAGCCCAGGTTTTTACTGGGGAAGAAACTGTGGCAACCGGCAATACCGATGCCGCCGGTCATGCGGCCATTGATAGCGGCGCCAAAAGACTGAGCGCAGTCTTCGACCACCTTGAGTCCGTGTTTTTCTGCAATGGCCATGATCTCATCCATGTCGGCAGGCTGGCCGAACAGGTGTACCGGGATAATAGCCGTAGTTTTATCGGTGATCGCAGCTTCAATTTTTCCCGGATCGATATTAAAGGTGTCCGCTTTGATATCAACAAATACCGGTGTGGCGCCGACATAGTCGATGGCTTCAGCCGTGGCGATAAAGGTAAATGCAGTGGTAATCACTTCATCATCTTTGCCGATGCCGGCGGCCAGCAGAGCCAGATGCAGGGCATCGGTACCGGAGGCGCAGCTGACAGCATGCTTGACGCCGAGATAGTCAGCCGCCTCTTTTTCAAAGGCCTGCACGTTGGGGCCGAGAATAAAATGAGAATTGTCGAAAGTTTCGCCCAGGGCTGCCTGGATTTCGTCTTTAAGTGTCTGATACTGACCCTTGAGATCAACCATTGGGATCATAATCTGAATGCCTCGTTAGTGCGTTGGTTTGCTTGAGCGGTTGCCCGGTTTATTGCTGGTTAAGCAGCCGGGTGATTTCGATAGCAGTTTCCAGTGCGCGCAGACCGGCCTGGCCACTGACAACCGGTTCTTTGTTGTTGCTGATGCAGTCAAGGAAGGAGCTGATTTCGCTTAGCAGGGCATCGCCCTGTTCGAAAGTGCATTCCTCACTGTTAACATCGGAAATGCCGGGAAACATTTCGCCGCTGCCCTTGCGGTACACGGCCAGTTTTTTGTCCTGAAAGTCGATGGAGATATAGGCATCCTGCTGGAACAGACGCATTTTGCGCTCGCTTTTTACACTGACTCGACTGGATGTGACATTGGCGACACAGCCGTTTTCAAATTCGATGCGGGCGTTGGCGATGTCGATGTCCTGCGACAGTACCTGCACGCCATTGGTGCTGATGTGTTTAACCGGCGAGGAAACAAAATCGAGAATAATGTCGATGTCGTGAATCATGAGATCCAGCACCACGTTGACATCGGCGCCGCGTGGATTAAAGGGCGCAATACGGTGTGATTCGATAAACAGGGGCTGTTTGAGAATATCCTCCAGCGCCATGATCGCCGGGTTGAAACGCTCCAGGTGGCCGATCTGGAAAATCAGATTATTGGCTTTGGCCAGTGCCACCAGTTTGCTCGCTTCTTCCACGGTGGAGGTGATGGGCTTTTCCAGCAGCACATGGATATTGTTTTGCAGAAAAAAACTGGCTACTTCGTAATGTTTTTGGGTGGGGACTACGATACTGACAGCATCCACCTTGCCGGGCAGATCATGATAGTCATGATATACCTCGATGCCATGCTCATCGGCAATGCCTTTGGCAACCTCCTGGTTCGTGTCACAGACTGCGACGAGTTGTGAAGCATCCAGTGAGGCGTATTTCTGGGCGTGAAACTTGCCCAGGTAGCCGACACCGATTACGGCGGTTCTGAGTTTTGTCATGTTTGAGTAGCGTGTTTCCGGGTTGTTTTCCGGGCTGTGAAAGGGATCCGGATTTTCTCATTCTGGCACTGATAAATCAATGATATAAGGCCACTGTACAAGATGAGGCCGGCAATGGGTTTGGGATAGCGAATATTTTGCGCTAAGCTTTTGCACATATTACATTATATTATAAGGGGTCGGCGTGAAGGTTTTGAGAAAAGATGAGCGGGTTGCCGGGGTGGATGAAGTAGGGCGCGGCCCGCTGGCCGGGCCGGTAGTGGCGGCGGCGGTAATATTGGATCCGAGGCGACCGATTGAGGGGCTGGCTGATTCGAAAAAAATCAGCGAAAAAAAGCGCGAGCGGCTGGCGCTTGAAATCCGCGAAAAGGCCCTGGCCTGGGCGCTGGGGCGCGCCGAAGTGGAGGAAATTGATGACATCAATATTCTTCAGGCCAGCTTGCTGGCGATGAAACGGGCGGTGGAACAACTGCACCCGATTCCTCACCGGGCGCTGATTGACGGCAATCGTTGCCCGCAGCTGGCCTGTCCGTCTGAGGCGATCATCAAGGGTGATGCCACGGTGGAAGTGATTGGTGCTGCTTCGATTATCGCCAAGGTGGCGCGGGATCAGGAAATGGTCGAGCTGGATATGCGCTACCCGGGTTACGGTCTGGCTCGGCACAAGGGCTATCCGACTAAAATGCATATTGCCGCGTTAGAAGAGCTGGGCGTGACCCATATTCATCGGCGCAGTTTCGGGCCGGTCAAAAGGTTGCTGGTCTAAACCGGACTGGTTTTGTCAGTATGTCACCGTCCTTTCACAGGCATTTGTTTTAATAGGAAAATCGCGTTATAAATAGGAAAACAGCAACTGTTCAGCTTCGTAGGTTGGCGCAGAGCAACGCGAAGCTCAACATTAAATAGCCCTGTGTTATGAATAGAAGATATTTGAAATTGTACTAAACAGTTTCCCAAAATCACTGCTGTTCCGTTAATGCTCTCTCCCCCCCTCGGGAAGAGGGTTGGGGAGAGGGGGCTTTATTTACCCCCCTCATCCTGGCCTTCTCCC
>VAPL010143584.1_pt1 | contig 30532 bp, 37 predicted proteins | sample 3395061 | NCBI WGS metagenome assembly VAPL01 (sample SAMN08290444, study PRJNA428436) | hydrothermal vent metagenome | isolation source: Deep-sea hydrothermal vent chimney 2 | place: Pacific Ocean: Juan De Fuca Ridge | depth 2182 m m | reverse complement strand
CTTACCTAAAAAATATGCCTGTCGATTACTTAAAAATTGATGGCAGTTTTATTCGTGATATTGTTGATGATCCAATTGATTTAGCATTTGTAGAATCGATTAACCAAATTGGTCGTGTAATGGGAATAAAAACTATTGCCGAATATGTGGAAAACGAACAAATATATAATTTAATAAAGAAAATAGGTATTGATTACGGCCAAGGATACCACATAGCCCGTCCAGAGCCACTATCGAAATTTTTTGAACAATTTTTAAATCCTAATTAACTTTGTTCAAAACCATTTCGATGAGTATCATTAATTCGCATAAATAACGACTTACATGGCAGCATGAAATCATTTTGAGCATTAACAATATTCATCAATGGTAAATCTTCATCTTTAAATTCGTAATTATCTGTTTTGATATCAGATAATAATTTAGTTACTTCTTTTTCTAATTCACCAATAAAACTAAGTACCGCGCCCATATCGTCCATGTCATATTCTGCTGACATTTTTAAATCAATGACATCATCTAGTGCTGATTGTACAAGATATATATACGCTTCTTTGTTATTTGGTCGTTTCATAACTCACTCTTATTAATTTAATTACTAACTTTTAACTTTATAATATAGTTTAACATTTTTCACGGAATAAATGACTATGCTTTTGAACTTCTTTTGCATTTAATAAAAATACACCATCACCACCATATTCAAATTCCAACCAAGTAAAAGGCACTTGAGGAAACATTTTATCGAGTTCAGTCGCACTATTACCAACCTCAACGATAATAATACCATTATCGGTTAAATAAGAGCCAGCCTCAGCCAACATAGGTATGACTATATCAAGCCCGATATTTCCCGCTTCAAGACCCAATTTCGGTTCAGCCAAAAATTCATCTTGTAAATTTAACATGTCAAACGCATCAACATAAGGAGGATTACTAATAATAACATCATACTTAAATTCTTCAATCTGTTCAAAAATATCGGATTTTAATAATGACACTTGATTAAATAATTCATAATTATCGATATTTTTTTTAGCTACCTCTAATGCATCCACAGAAATGTCACTCGCATGTACTTTTACATCAGGCATTGTTAATGCAATTGCAATGGCTATACAACCACTACCCGTGCATAAATCAAGTACAGTTCTGGTTTTATTTCCCCAACTAACCCAGGGGGAAAATTTATCATCGATTAATTCAGCCAATGGTGAACGTGGCACTAAAACTCGTTCATCAACATAAAACTGATATCCTGCAAACCAAGCTTCATTTGTTATATAAGCAGCAGGTATTTTTTTATCGACTCGAGTTTTAAATAAGGTAAATATTTTATCTTTTTGAGAATCTGACAAAACTAATTCTATGTCAGGCTCAGATATAATCGGAGAACAACCAAGAGCAAAACTGACCAAATAGGCAGCTTCATCAATTGCAGTAGCCGTCCCATGACCAAAGTATAAGCCAGCTTGTTCAAAACAATTTGCACCTGTCTCAACAGCAGTGCGAACCGTATCAAGCTTTAGTGTTAACTTGAAATCTGAATCGTTATTTTCTAGCATGGCTTATAAGTTAAATGAAACTTTAGTTGATGTTGCTAACTTACGGTCTATAGTAGGCCACTCTAATAATCTAAGACAAGTTGGTATTGCAGGAAACACTGCATTTAAACAATCTGCTATTGCCGATGGTTTGCCCGGCAGATTAACAATTAACGTTCGGTTACGTATGCCTGCAGTTTGTCTTGATAAAATTGCAGTCGATACAATTTTTAATGATTCTGCTCGCATTAATTCACCAAACCCTGGCAGTAATGTATTACAAACAGCAGTCGTGGCTTCAGGAGTAACATCACGCACTGCGGGGCCAGTGCCGCCAGTTGTAATAATCAAACAACAATTGTCATCATCACTCATTAATTTAAGCTCTTGTTCAATAAGGTTTTGATCATCTGAAATAATTCGTTTTACAGCAGTCCAATTAGAACTAATATTGTCAGATAACCATTGATGCATTGCCGGTCCTCCTAGATCTTCATATTCGCCCCTGCTTGCTCGATCGGAGATTGTTAACATTCCAATTTTGACATCAATCATATACTGCTCCCATAATATAAAATCACAAGTATATTACTTGACGTTTCGCACCCCAATTACCGGGTTTAGCATCAAATATACCAGAACAGAGTGTACCACAATTCTTGCAATGCCCAGTATAATCTAGTTGCCAATCATCCAAAACATACCAATCACGAGCAATTACACAAGAATTACACCGATGGCAATAAGTACTTGCTCCATCTAAATCATGTACATTACCTGTATAAACGTACCGAAGTCCTTGAGCCAACGCAATTTCTCTGGCTTTACGTAAAGTTGCTATTGATGTAATTGGATGATTTTTCATTTTCCAATCGGGATGAAATGCAGAAAAATGTAATGGCACATCAACCCCCAAGTTATCAGCAATCCAACTAGTCATTTCTTCAATTTCTGCACTGGAATCATTTTCCCCAGAAATTAATAATGTGGTTATTTCTAACCATGTCGAAGTATGGTGTTTTATGTATACCAGACTATCGAGAATATTATTCAAATGAGAACCGGTTATTTTAAAATAAAATTTTTCACTAAATGCCTTTAAATCAACATTTACCGCATCTATATGATGAAAAAAATCTAACCTCGGTTTTTCACAAATATAAGCTGCCGTTACAGCAATTGCTTTAATACCTTGTTCATGACATGCCTGTGCAACATCAATCGCATATTCCATAAAGATAACAGGATCATTATATGTGAAGGCAACACTCTTACATAAATGGTTCTTTGCGACACTAGCAATTCGCTCTGGAGTTGCAGAAACGGCAAGCGTGTCCATTTCTCTCGATTTACTAATATCCCAATTTTGACAAAACTTACAAGCAAGATTACAGCCAGCCGTTCCAAATGATAAAACAGATGTTCCCGGAAAATAATGGTTTAATGGTTTTTTTTCAACTGGATCAATACAAAACCCACTTGATTTACCATAAGTTGTCAGCACCATCGTATCACCTTGTCTAGCGCGAACAAAGCAAAGCCCTTGTTGACCTTCTTTTAATTTACACGTTCGAGGACAAAGATCACACTGTATCTGGCCATCGTTTAAAAAATGCCAATATTTAACCTTAACTGTATTATTATCAGATAACATCACATTTTATTTTTTGAACTAGACTAACTATACTTTGTAGTATATACGGATTATCATACTTTTTTAGGTTGCGGTTTATTATGTCAGTTTCACACAGAAATGCTGCGGTAGCAGGACAGTTTTATTCAAATGATCCAGTTACGTTACAATTAGATATTAATCAATATCTTAATAACGCATCAAATATTTCAAACTCACTTTTCACAGTATCCAAAGCATATATTGTGCCGCATGCAGGTTATATTTACTCTGGTGACATTGCCGCAAGTGCTTATTATCAACTAAAAACTCGCTCTAAAATAATTACCACTGTTATACTGCTTGGTCCGGCTCACCAAGTACCTTTTAAGGGAATAGCTTACTCCTGTGCAAATTATTTTAATACTCCACTCGGTTCGATTTCCGTCAATAAGTCGTTAATTAACAAAATCAAACACCTTAATTATATAGTGTGCAACGACGAAGCTCATGAGCAAGAACACAGCTTAGAAGTACAACTGCCTTTTTTACAAACAGTATTAAACAATTTTACTATTGTGCCTTTGGTCATTGGCGACTCTAATTCACAAGAGGTTGCAACATTATTAGAACAACTTTGGGGTAATGAAGAAACTATAATTATAATTAGTTCTGATTTAAGTCATTTTAATACTTACGAAGTTGCCCAAAAACTAGACAAAAATACCAGCAAAGCTATATCATTGTTACAACCAGAAAAAATTCATTACAAACATGCATGTGGCAGCACCCCCGTAAATGGTCTATTAGAAATAGCTAAAAAGAAAAAACTAAAAGTATCAATACTCGATGTTCGTAATTCTGGAGATACTGCTGGTGATAAAAGTCGTGTTGTCGGTTATGGCTCATACTCATTTTCTGAAACAACTTGAAATAATATGTTTAGCAATGACGATAAAACTCAGTTATTAATGCAAGCCAAAACTTCAATTCAATATGGATTAGAGTATTGTTCATGCAAAAAAATTACTAACTTGGATTTCCCTGAAAGCCTATCTAAAATTCAGGCTTGCTTTGTCACGTTACATATCAACAACAATTTACGCGGTTGCATAGGTTCTTTAAATGCAACACAACCATTAATAATCGATCTAAACAATAATGCTTATGCCGCAGCCTTCGAGGATCCTCGGTTTCCTAAATTAACAAAGCTTGAGTTTAATAAAACTAATATCGACATTTCAGTTTTATCTACTTCAGAAGAAATGAATATTATAAATGAATTAGATTTATTATCACAATTACGTATTGGAGTTGACGGTTTAATACTTGAATATCAACATCATCGGGCAACATACCTTCCCTCAGTATGGGAATCACTAACTACTCCTGGCTTGTTTTTAAACTCCCTAAAAGAAAAAGCAGGATTAAAATCTACATTTTGGTCAGGTGAGATTAAATGTTATCGTTATACTACTGAAATCATAAAAAACTGATGCTTTTACTTGCATTTCCCAATAGAATTTTTAGCACATTTTCGACCATCAACCCAAATAGCATTGGATAAATTAGCTCCAGAAAAATTAATATTATGTAACCGAGAGCCCGTTAAATTAATATATTGTAAATCACCATTGACGAAACTCACATTAGAAAGATCACTGTTTTGAATAATTGTTCCTATTAAAGTAGCATTACTATAATTTACATTATTTAATTTAGATAAACTCATTTCAGTGTATGAAAAGTTTGCATTGGAAAAATTGACATTGGAAATAACTGCTCCTGTTAAAACTGCACTATTCAACAAGGCACTTGTCATATCAACTTTATTTAATCTCACTCCCACTTTTTGACAATGAGTCCAATTAGTTTTAGGTTGAGGATTTGCACCACAATTTGCAACACTAACAACATTATCAGGCATAAACTGGAAAGAGAAAAAAGCGATTGTTCCAACGATAACAATAACCAGCAATATCTGCCAATAAGAATTGCTTAACTTACTTTTTTCTGTTGCATTTCCCAATATATCGTATCTGTTAGGTTCTTTGCTTTTAGCGTTCCTACGTTCTTCATCAGGTTGAACCGTATTTAAGCCTCGCCGTTCATCAGCCCATCGTTTCTTTGAGGCTAATTTTTGTTGTGCTGTTTCATCATATTTTGCTGATATTAATATTTCTGGTATTAAATGTGGAATTGAACTGATTTTTTTCCATTCAACTTTATCAAGACTAACTTCATCGCTAATAATAAAACGACCAAGTAGTAGGTATTGTTCTATTTGACCAGAAGGAAATGGCCCCTTAGCAGGACCATTTTTTCGACGTATAAACCAATTATTTATTTGTGACATTTTTTTCTCGTGCATATATATGTAACAATTTAGACTAAAATATACTGAATATCATCGATTATTGATTAATCCTTTTTATATAAGATACTTATCGGCAGCTAATGTGGAAATAAAAGGTCCAAATTTAAATACTTACCCAGCTACGTCAACCTCAGTTGCTCGTGATATAAGACAATTACATCAAGGTCAAATTATTAAAGCGTTAGTGACTGAAATAAATAACAATAAAACGGTATTCGATCTTATTGAACCTAAATTAACAATACAATTAGAAGCAACTGGCAAATCAAGCTTTAAATTAGGTCAATTAGTTTCTTTTAAGGTCATTAGCGCTGAACCACCACTGTCACTCAATGTCTTAACTACGAATACCAATATTCAAAAGAATCCGCAGTCAATCACCAATGCTGCGCTCAGGATGATACTACCGAAACAACCATCAATGAATCAATTGCTATCAAACTTGGAATACCTCAGTAATCCAAAACCTAAATTAAATGAACTTTTTCCTCAACAAATATTAGATTTGAGTCGCGCTGCATTTCAACGATTATCGAATATCAATGATATTAAAACAGCCAATGGTATAAAATCTGCACTAGAAAACTCAGGATTATTTTTAGAGCAACAACTAAAAAATTCAGTTTTGGGTAAAAATAATTCAATCACAACTGATACTCGTATTGCATTATTAAGGCTTGCAGAATCTATACGTTCAAATATTAAAGAATCAGAAGTTATATTAAATAAAACAACCATAAATAAAGAAAGATTAAACAATAGCAATAGTCAACATAATTCTAATGAAAATACCAAAAATCAATATTTAAATAAAAACTACCAACACTGGAATACAAAATATCATGATTTAAACCTAACAAATCTAAAGCGACTTGCAACTAACCTGCCATTAATTCAACATCCTAATAGCGCTTTACACGAGTTATTACGCAATATTGAAAGTAGTTTGGCAAAAATACAATACAATCAATTACAACATTTTGTAACCGATGAACAATCTAAAACAAATTGGTTTTTTGATGTCCCCATAAGACGAGAAGATGGTTCTGATATATTTCATTTTGCCTTCTCACAAGAAGCACAGAAAAATGACAAAAATAGTCAAAACGAATGGTCTGTTGTATTATCATTTAATTTAGAAAAACTAGGCGATGTTAATATTCAAATTTATTTGCGAAACAGCAAAATTGGTGCAACAGTTTGGGCTAAAAACAATAATACTTATGAATTATTTAAAAACCATTTAACAGCTCTAAAGCTGCAAATGGAAAAATCAGGCATTGAAGTTTCAAATATACGTTGCAATAAAGGAGAACTGCAGCAATCAAGCCCAACTAAAAATCAAAACATATTAGATGAAGAAGTTTAATGAATAAACCTAAACAGCCCAAAGTTGCAGTAGCTTTACATTACAACCAAGTAGATGCTCCAACAATATCCGCTAAAGGTGTTGGTGATATTGCAGATATGATATTAAAAATTGCTGAGGAAAATAACATACCGTTACACGAAGACAAAGATCTAGTAACGCTACTATCCAAACTTGAACTTGGCGATGAAATACCCGAAATATTATATCGTGCAATTGCCGAAATAATTTCTTTCGCCTACATGCTTACTGGAAAAGTACCCGATAATTTTAATCATTAACTTTTTCCATTGTACATATCTTTTTTTCCAATACTTTCAATACGGTGTAACAAACTAACCAAATCAGCCTCTCCTTGACTTAAACCACAAGAGTCGATCAGTTCATTTACTTCAACACCTTTTTGTACAAGGTGAATTGCGTGTTCATAAGACACTTCATTATTATGTGAATACTTGGTTATCTTATTAACATTATCCCCTTTATTAGTTTGGTTTCGTTCCACTTGTAACACTCGTTCACCAACGCCTAAAGCAGCGGAAGTTAAAGCCCGTAGATCACGTTTTAATTCAGAGATATCGTGATTATCGCGCAGCCGTTGTTTTCTATATTTAATAATAAACGATAATAACAAACCAATAAAAATCAAACTTACGGCTTGTAAAAGTATAATAAAATTAAAATCAGTAAAAAACGTTTCTAAAAAATACATATTATCACCTATTAATTATAAATATATTAAGCATATTCATCAATATGGTTAACATCATTATCATCTTCATTTTCTTTATCAGATTTAGAACGTTTTTTATTTTTGTTATTTTTAAAATTATTTTTTGATAAATTCTTAATTGGCGTAGCTGACCGAGGTTGAGTAACACCAGCTAATTTACTCATGTCTGCCATGGTTATTGAACTCTTAAATTATAATGAAGACATTTCATCCCATTCTTCTTCCGTTAGTAACTTATCAACGTCAACCAAAATTAATAACTGTTCGCCCTGACTGCTGACGCCTTGAATATATTTAGAACTCTCATCATTGCCAACATTAGGTGTCGTTTCTATGTCTGATTTTTTTAAATCAACAACTTCAGCAACACTATCAACTAAAATACCAATAACTTGATTCTCAGACTCAATAATAACAATGCGTGTTGAATCATCAGATTCTTTTTCAATCAAACCAAATCGAGTGCGTGTATCAATAACAGTAACAACATTTCCCCGTAAGTTAATGATACCAAGAACATAATGAGGCGCTCCTGGTACAGGAGCGATATCGGTGATACGTAACACTTCTTGAACACTCATTACATTAATGCCATACTTTTCATTATCGAGATAAAAAGTTACCCATTGTGTTACTAAGTCATTTTCACTTTCAGCCGCTTGGTTCATCACCATTCTCCTAAGGAAATAAAAAGGCCAAATGGTCAAAAGTCTGGCACTTTTGGTTCTATTCAGATATATCCTGCATTAAATATGCCAAAATTCCATTTTTTGACATTAAACTAGAGTTTTTATGTGCTAACTATGATCGGAATTCAGTAGTTTTGACAATTCCTTGGTATCTAATAATGCGCACATATGCTCAACCACGGTACCAGCTAACCACGCCCGTTTAGTTGACGATTTACGCCACTTAATTTGATCCGGTTCGATTATTATCACATCATCTACCGCATCACAGGCTAAGCCCCATTCAAAATCATTAATAAAAACTATCCGTTGAAGCCGTTCATTTTTATTAGACGTCACTAAAGTTGCAACTCTATCTTGAGGAAAAACTATTTGAGCAATATCAATTATAGGTATATTTTTTTCTAGATGCTTGGTAATTCCCAAATACGAATCTTTATGTCCAGGCATAACAGTGATATTTTCCGGCCAAGTAATAACCCCACTTAATTCAACTAATGGTACAGCTAAAGTCAACCCTGCTGTTTTAAACATCATAATTTGAAAAGCCTCACCTTTAACTCGAGCATCATTAACTATTGAGGATGATTCCTTTTCACTAACATTTTGTTGATTTGTTTTTTCTGTAATTTCGATTACAGTACTTGGTATATTTGGTAAATATAGCGTTTCCTCAGTGGTAATTATATTAGTAATATCAGGTTGCTTTTGGTACTCTAAATCCTGTTTTTTTGGTTCCTGTTGAAGAAGTTCTCCCTCAGAAAGTAACGAACTAAAAAATTCAGACAGCGCCTGTTTTTCATTTGTTAAATTAATATCATTATTTCCCATTAGAATTCACTAGTTTTAAAGCAGGTGTTGTAATATTTCCCATAAACTCCCGTAACTTTTCATAAGCAATCGTACCTCTTGATGAAGGTAACATTATAGGCAGTGGTAAGCCTCGTTCACTTGCTTCACGAAATTTTGTATCAATCGGTATCACACCATCCCAAACAGTATCACCATATTTTTTTCTTAACGCCCTTAATGTTTGAATCGCTGCACGTGTACGTCGATCAAACATCGTCGGTATTATTAAATTTGACAATTCTTTTTTTTGCGCAATTGTTATCATCTTAAGTGTTGTCACCATACGTTCCAAACCTTTAAGTGCAAGGAATTCAGTTTGAACTGGAATCAATAAAAACTCACATGCTGCTAAAGCATTAACCATTAAAATTCCAAGTAGTGGCGGACAATCAAGTAACACATAATCAAAATCATGTTTAACCGAATTAAGTGCGTTCTTTAACACTAAACCTTTACCTTGGTGTTTACCAAGTTGTCTATCCAAAGTAGCTAAAGCTGTCGAAGCAGGTAATAGCTTAATATTTGAAACTTCTGTATCCAAAATTATATTTGAAATATCGTTGCCACTATCATCAAATAATTTATACACACTGTTTTCAATGCTATCTGGGTCGTTTCCAAAATAGGATGTCACTGAACCATGCGGATCAAGATCCACAATTAATACTCGTTTATTTTCTTTTTCAAACACACCAGCTAAGCTAACAACTGTTGTTGTTTTACCCACACCACCTTTTTGATTTGCTATTGACCAAATTTTCATATATTAATTAGAACCAGAAGTCTATTACACGCAAAAATTAATGTATTACATTGATGACTGCTACTTTAATTTTGGTTTGATTTTGGTAACTTATCCAGTGAATGATCACTTTCTTTAGTGTTTCTTATCACAACATTTACACGTCTATTTTTCTTTCTACCATTATTCGTTTTATTACTAGCGACAGGTCTAAATTCACCAAAACCAATAGCCATTAAACGCTTAGGTTGAACCCCTGAATTTGCAAACAAATTGACCACACGTGCCGCTCTAGCCGCTGACAGTTCCCAATTTGTAGGATAGAAGACATTATGTATTGGTATATTATCAGTATGCCCTTCAACTTCTATCGAGTTTTTTAAAGGTGCTAAAATTCTTGCTAATTTTTGCAAAATTGGTATCGCATCAATTTCAAGGTTTGAACTACCACTGGTGTAAATAATATTTGCATCCATTTCAACAGATATACCATTTTCAGTTTTTGTTACTTTAACGGATTTATCCTTTATTAAGTTTTTTAGACTTTTATTTAGAGCTCTTTCAATTTTATCTAATTCCTTCTCTCTGTTTGATTTAATTGGTTTTAACTCAATCAGTGATATTTCATTCTTTTGTGTAACTTGATTATTGGTTGATGTTTCACCAACATTGATGGGAATAACAGATTTTGGTGGTGTATTAAATGCCGCGATTAACGTATCGGATAACACTCGATATTTGCCATCATTAACTGATGATATTGAATACATTACAACAAAAAAGGCAAATAATAGCGTAATGAAATCCGCGTAGGAAACCAACCAACGTTCATGATTAACATGCTCTTCTTGTCTTTTTTTTCGTGTCATGTACTTACTAAGTATTTAAGAAACCATACAGTTTAGTTTCTATATTCCTCGGGTTTTCACCTTCAGCAATTGAAACAACACCTTCAATAATCATTTCTCGATACATCATTTGATGATGTACGATATTTTTTAATTTTTTTGCAAAAGGTAAAAAAATTAAATTTGCTGCGCCAACGCCATAAATAGTTGCTACAAAAGCTACTGCAATACCACTCCCGAGCCTACTTGGATCGGATAAATTTCCCATGACATGAATCAAGCCCATAACGGCACCAATGATTCCAATTGTTGGACTATAGCCCCCCATACTTTCATAGATATTTGCAGCTTGTAGATCAAAATGTTCTTTAGTATCAACTTCAACATCTAGTATTGATCGAATACTTTCAGGTTCACTTCCATCAATCAACAACTGTAATCCTTTTCTGGCAAAAGGATCAAACTCTGATTCTTCTATTCCTTCAAGACCTAACAGTCCTTCCTTGCGAGCAATATTACTCCAACCAATTATTTTATTAATCGTTTGAGTTATTTCCAATTGAGGCGTAAAAAACATCCAAGGAAACATTTTTAAACCTCTAATAAAAACAGCCAAGGGGGACTGCAGCATAACGGCACCAATCGTCCCACCAAGCACAATTAAAATTGCAGGACCATTTATCAGCGTACTCACATGACCACCTTCAAGAAACTGTCCCAATAATATAGCAGCAAAACCTAATATCAATCCTAGAATGCTTAATATGTCCATATTCATAATTAAAACCAACTATTAATTGTGTTACCAATATCGGATAAAGTTAACACCTTATCAACAATACCAGCATCAGCCACAGCTGCAGGCATACCATAAACAACACAACTAGCCTCATCTTGAGCCCATATTGTTGAGCCTTTTTCATTTAATAAAACAGCACCATCACGACCGTCTGCTCCCATACCTGTTAAAATTATAGCTAGTGTTTCATTAGGAAAGATATTTGCGACAGAGGTGAATGTAACATCAACTGATGGTTTGTACGTCAAACCTTTTTCACCATCTTTTATTTGAATTTTTGGACGGACATTACTACCAGTTAATAACATTTGTTTTCCACCAGGTGCTAAATAAGCAGTACCGGCTTCAATAATATCACCATCATCAGCTTGCTTAACATTTATGGCGCACAATTTATCTAAGCGTTGAGAAAATGCTTGAGTAAATGTTGAAGGCATATGTTGAATTAAAATTATCGGTACAGGAAAATTAGCAGGTAATTGCGTTAAAACTTGCTGCAGCGCAACGGGACCACCAGTCGAAGTTCCAATAGCAAGCAATTTAATTTTTGTGGCTCGAACCGTTCGACTTGATGTTATTCGTTTAGAAACAAGTGGTTTTCTTTTTTGACTAACAGCGGTATTAGACGTGCTGGCTTTACTTCGTACAACTGCACGAACACGCTCACATAAAAGTTTCTTAGCTTCATCCCTATCTTTTGATATATCCTCAAACCGTTTAGGTAAAAAATCAACTGCGCCCGCTTCTAAAGCATCAAGAGTAGCTTTTGCGCCATCGGTTGTTAATGATGAAAACATTAAAATTGGTAACGGTGACTTAGACATTATTTCTTTAGTCGCTGTAATGCCATCCATCACCGGCATTTCAATGTCCATCGTAACCACATTAGGTTTTAACTCTGCTACTTTAGCTATGGCATCTTTACCATCAACAGCAAAACCCACGACTTCAATAAATGGATCCTCAGATAGAATCTCACTGACTCGACGTCGGAAGAAACCTGAATCATCTACTATTAATACTTTAACTGTCATCGTCACTCATATTCTACAGTGTTGTAATTAACAAACGATTGAATGAAATTAATTTATTAGGCGTATTTTTTCATAAGACCGGGAACATCAAGAATGATAGCTATTCCACCGTCACCAGTAATTGTTGCACCCGACAATCCTATTGTTCCATGCAATAATGCACCTAGGGGTTTAATAACAACCTCTTCCTGTCCAACAAGCTCATCCACAATTAAACCAATTTCCTGTGTACCTAGTTGAACAACAACAACATGACCCTGTTCTGGAATTTCTGCACTAACCTGAGACTTCACTATCCAACGCCTTAAATAAAACAATGGTAATGTTCGGCCACGAACAATAATGACTAACTGACCATCAACAAAATTTGATTTAGTGAGATCCAAGTTAAATATTTCTTTAACATTAACTAATGGTAAGGCAAAAAGTTGTTCCTCAAGTTTAACCATTAATGTAGGCATAATTGCTAATGTAAGTGGTATTTTAATACTTAAACGAGTCCCCTTACCGAGCACTGAATCTATTTCAACAATACCATTTAATTGGCTAATTCGAGTTTTAACGACGTCCATTCCAACGCCACGACCCGATATATCCGAAATCTCTTCTTTAGATGAGAAACCAGGCATAAAAATTAAATTAAAGCAGTCTTTTTCTTCTAACCGCGCAGCAGCAGCTTCATCCATTAACCCTTTATTTACGGCTATTGCCCTCAATACATCAGGATCCATTCCTTTACCATCATCTTCAATAGATAACAAGATGTGATCACCCTCTTGTTCTGCAGCTAAAATGACTGTTCCTGTTTTTGGTTTACCATTTTTCACACGATCAGCAGGCATTTCTATACCATGATCCACTGAATTACGAACCAAATGCACAAGAGGATCAGCTAAAGCATCAACTAGATTTTTATCTAAATCCGTTTCTTCACCAATCATTTCTAAATTAATTTCTTTATTCAAGCTTCTAGCCAAATCACGAACTACTCGAGGAAAACGACCAAAGACTTTCTTAATTGGTTGCATTCGAGTTTTCATTACTGAAATTTGCAAATCAGCAGTCACAACATCTAAGTTAGCAACAGCTTTTTGCATTTCTTCGTCACCCGATATAACGCTTAAACGATTAATTCTATTTCGAACCAAAACTAATTCACCAACCATATTCATTATATCGTCGAGACGTTTAGTATCAACTCTAACATTGGTTTCAGCTTGCGGAGCTGTAGGTTTAGATTTTGGTTTTTCTGTAGAATTAGTTTTATCACTAACCGCTGTTGATTTTGGTTTTTCGATTTTTCCTGCAGGTTTTTTAGTAACTTGTTTTTTTACCGTCTTTGTTGAATCCGATTTTGTGGCAGCAACCTGAATTTTTTTCTTGCCATGTAAATTATCTAACAAAGTTTCAAATTCATCATCTGTAATATCTTCACTTTGTGGAACAGCAGCTTTTTTTGCCTTTTCATTTGTGGCTTTTACATTACCATTGCCATGAAGTTCATCAAGTAAATTCTCAAATTCTTCATCAGTTATATCGCTATTTTTTTCTGCTGCTTTACCTTGTTTTACCTCTGTCGATTTCGGTTTGCTTGTTCCATTAAGTTCATCCAACAGCGACTCAAATTCGGCGTCTGTTATTTCATCATTATTCGATTTTTCTTTAACAACGGGTTTTGAACTAGCATCAAGATCATCTAATAGCGATTCAAATTCATCATCGGTAATATCATCACTGTTAGATGAATTACTGGATTCGCTTGTAGCGATTACATCAGTAGCTGGCTGTTCAGCATCATCTGCTTCAGCACCAGAACTTTCTTCTCCATTTGCAATTTTTTGAAGTGCACTAAGTAATTCAGGACTAGCAGGCAAAGGTTCTTCAGCTGCTCGTAATTTGTCAAATTGATCATTGAGTACATCGAGTACTGGTAGCATGGTGTCCATCATTTCTGCATTAATGACTAATTCACCATTACGTAACTTATTAAAAACATCTTCTGATATATGACAAACCTCAACCATGGCGTTAATAGCCATAAAACCGGCACCACCTTTAATGGTATGAAAACCTCTAAATACAGAATTCAACATATCCATATCATCAGGTGAGTTTTCTAATTCCACTAGTTGTTCATTGAGCTCTTCCAAAATTTCACCAGCTTCAATTAAAAAGTCCTGTAATAGTTCTTCATCTACTTCTAGTGCCATTTTAGCGTACCTTTAAAAACCGAGACTTGATAATAAATCATCAACTTCATCTTGACCTGTTACAAAATCACCCTTGTCTATACTAGCAATATGTGGTCCCTCAGCTTTAATCTTATCTTCAACAACAGGTTCTTCAGCGACCATGGTGGCGCCAGCCACTTTAATAATTCCAACCAACTTATCTTCTACTTCATTAACCAGTATAATGACACGTTTAATTATTTGCCCCGTTAAATCTTGGAAACCTTGCGCCATTAACACTTCATTTAATTTATCTTTTAACTTTCCATTTTCGACTACTGACTCATCTAAAAATACATTCAACGATTTTAAAAAACCTCTAAATTCTTCTACACTCATTTCTCTTTTAGTAAAATGTTTCAATTCTTCACTCAATTTTCCAGCTTTATCTCCTATATTTGTACATATAGGTAATGACTCTTCTATCATTCCAAGTGTTGTATCAGCAGCTTTTGCAGTCATTTCAATAACGTGGTTTAAACGTTCTTTTGCATCGGGTATTTCTTCGTTAGCAATTGCACTAACACGAGTATCAAGCTGAAACCCATTAAGAGAATCATGAAGATCACGAGTTAACTTTCCAAGCTCAGTGTATAAACTACTCTCTCTTAGTCTAACTAACTCATCAATGTTTTTACCTGCTTGCTCTTCATTACCCGACTCCATGCTACTGAGCAAAATTTTAACTCTTTCGATATTTTCATCAGTAATAACCAGACTTTCAATGCTCATAAATACCCCTCAAATTAAACGCCTTCAATACGTTCAAAAATTTTGTCTAGCTTTTCTTTTAACGTGGCAGCAGTAAATGGTTTAACAATATAACCATTCACCCCAGCTTGGGCAGCTTCTACTATTTGTTCACGCTTTTGTTCAGCAGTAACCATTAATACAGGCATTTCTTTTAATTTTTCATCAGCTCGAACTTCTTTTAATAATTCAATTCCTTGCATACCTGGCATATTCCAATCGGTGACTAAAAACTCAAAATCACCACTCTGCAACATTGGTAATGCTGTTAACCCATCATCAGCTTCTTGTGTATTTGTAAAACCTAAATCGCGTAATAAATTTTTAATTATTCGACGCATTGTAGAAAAGTCATCTACAATTAGGATTTTCATATTCTTATCCACTACTTGCCTCCAAATGACAATTTAAACACCATAGATTACTAATCATATATCTACAGCTGCAATATCCTATGATTGACCTAATTTCTATCGGCAGTACCGACTTCTAACTTGAATGCTTTATAAGGAATTTTTACAGGTTTGAATATTGAGATCTGGTGGGAATAAATGCAAAAACTGTCACCACTACAGTGTATGTAATGATAAATACATTTTATTTATGGATTTAATTACTAATTATTCAATGTTCTTTTTATCTTCTGAATCGTCATCCCAAGTACTCAAACGAGCCTGCAATCTAATGACTGCCTGACTATGAATTTGACTTACTCGAGACTCGCTCACCCCCATAACCGCACCAATTTCACGTAAATTTAACTCTTCGTCATAATAAAGCGCCATCACAAGGCGTTCTCGTTCAGGCAAACCTGCAATCGCATCAGATACTATTCGCTGAACATCAGCCCGATGCATGCCATCAATAACGCCAGGTGCATTGTCACTATAATTATCCAGCATTGATTCATCACCAACACCAATATCTTCGAAACTTAGAATTTTATTACTACTGGAGTCTTGTAAAATCGCATAATACTCTTTTAGCGAAATTCCTAATGTTTCAGCTATTTCATTATCACGTGCATCACGACCGTGTAAATGTTCAATTTCGCGTACTGCTTCTGCAACCATCCTGGATTTTCTATGCACTGAACGAGGAGCCCAATCGTTTTTTCTAATTTCATCAAGCATTGAACCTCGTATACGAATACCCGCATATGTTTTAAAACTTGCTCCTTGTCGTTCATCATAATTTCGTGACGCTTCAAGTAAGCCTATCATACCTGCTTGAATTAAATCTTCTAATTGAACATTTGCAGGTAACCGATTGATTAAGTGGCAAGCTATTCGTTTAACTAATGGTGCATGTGAAGTTACTACATCATTAATCTCAACTGATCGAGTTGATGAATACATAGCTAATCCGTTCATAACATTACCCCCGCATTATTTATATTACCTTGAATTAAACGCTCAACAAAAAATTCTAAATGACCTGCTGCGATTTTTGGTATAGGCCATTTTTGTGTTCGTTCTGCAAGGTTATTGAATGAAACTGAAGCCTTACTACGAGGATATGCTTCAACAACTGCTCTTTGTCGTTTAACAGCTTTTTTTAAAAAATCGTCGTATGGCACAAAACCTAAATAATCCAACGCCACATCTAAAAATTTTTCAGTTACTTTTGTCAGTTTTTTATAAACATCTCGACCTTCCTGTGCACTATGAACCATATTTGACAGTATATGGAACCGATGAATATTGTATTCACGATGTAATAATTTTATTAGCGCATATGCATCGGTGATAGATGCCGGTTCATCACAGACCACAACGATAACATCTTGAGCTGCTCGGCTAAATGTAATCACATTATCTGAGATTCCTGCGGCAGTATCGATAATCAAAACATCAATATCATTATCATATTCACTAAAAGCTTGGATTAAACCAGCATGCTGGGCAGTTGATAGCTCAGACATTTCTTGAATACCCGATGACGCAGGGATAATTTTAATTCCTGCTGGACCGTCTAAGACAATATCAGCTAATCCTTTAGTTCCACTGAATACATCATGTAATGTATATTTCGGTTGCAATCCTAGCATAACGTCAATGTTGGCTAATCCTAAATCAGCATCTAGTATCAAGGTTTTTTGTCCCATATTAGATAATGAAATTGCCAAATTAACCGACACATTTGTTTTTCCAACACCACCTTTACCACTAGCAACAGCAAGTACTCTTACAGGCTTAGCAGCCGCTCCATAAGAACGCTTAGACGTATTCACACCGGGTTCAACCATGTGCATGAGACACCATTGCATTATTCACATTTATAGCCTTATATTTTTTCGAGTTTCGATGAAATTCTTGCTTTAACGCAATATTTTTAGAAACTAAAGAATGCGCGAATGCCTCATGAAGGTTTTCAGGTATTTTTTGACCATCACTAAAATAAGCAACTGGAATATTTTTTTCAATACAAACTGATAATGCACCACCAAAATCAGTTGTTTCATCTAATTTTGTTAATATACAGCCTTTGATATCAACATCAGACAATGAGTTACAAACATCATCGATAACCGAACGTTGTGAATTCACCGCATGTACAATATATGTTGATATAGTTTGTTTGTTTTTAATTTTTTTAAAATCATTACATATATTTTTATCATATTTATTTAAACCTGCTGTATCAATTAATACTAATTTTTTATCTTGCACCACATTTAACACTGTTTTTAATTGCGAAGAATCAGTTGCAACATACATGGGAACATTTAGTATTCGTGAAAAAGTTCTCAATTGTTCATGAGCTGCAATACGATAGCTATCAGTAGAAACCAGCGCCACTGAATTTTTACCATGGCGAAGAATGAATTGAGCAGCTAATTTTGCTATTGAAGTCGTTTTTCCTACACCAGTTGACCCTATTAATGCAACAATTCCTCCACTCGTTAATATATCATCTTTAGTAACTTTAATTTGATGAGAAATTAATGCTAAAGAATGATGCCAGTTATACTCAAAATCCTTATTTATATCAGTATGAGCTGATATTTTATTTGCCAGATGATTACTTAAACCAAAATCAACCAAGCGTTTTAGAATTGTTGCACGAAGTGGATTGTCATTTTTTTTATTATTTTCTGAAATTCCAGTAAACTGAGTTATTAACAAGCTTCGTAATTCCTTTATTTGTTTTTTCATATCAGTCATTGCGGGCACTACTGGAGATTTCATATCCTGTTTTGCTAACAAATTTTCTTGTTTATTACTTTTAAGTTTATCTGTTAAACCTTTTTCAATTTTAGCAATTAATTCTTTTTCTATTTTCTCTGGTAATATAAAATCACGTTCATTAAGTTCTACATTATTTTGTAGATTTCTGGTATATTTTAGATCATCATCAAATTTTGAGCGGTTCATATTAGTTTCAGGCGCAACAACGTCTTCATTAGTAATTACTGAATCAGCTAATAATGATTCATCATAATCTATAGCTGCTATCACTTCAGTTTGATTACCCACACGTTGATTTGACAAAATAACAGCATCAGAACCTAATTCGTTACGTACGATTCGTATTGCACTTCGCATGTCATTAGCTTGATACCGTTTAATTTTCATATAACCTTCCTAACTATTTATTTAAACCAGTTACTTAACTATCTGTTTGTCCCACAGTTGAAACAATTTTAATTTGTTTATCATTCGGTATTTCGTTATATGATAAAACCGAAATACTGGTATTCATATGCCGAACAAATTTAGCCAACATAACTCTCAACGGTGCAGAAACAAGCAAAACTGCGGGTTGTCCTGCTAACTCTTGTTTCTGAGCGCTTTCTGTTAATGCTGAATGCAGACGTTCTGCTAAACCAGGTTCGACACTACCACCTGATTCATCTGCCATCTGTATTGATTGATGCAATATCTGTTCCAAACTAGGATCCAAGGTAATCACAGGTAATTCCAGCGCCATGCCATTGATTTGTTGGATGATTGATCGACCTAGTGTGATACGTACAGCAGCGGTTAAAACGTCAGGGTCTTGACTTCTAGTACCATGTTCCGCCAATGTTTCGGCAATAGTTCGTACATCACGGATAGCAACCCCTTCTTCCAGTAAGTTTTGTAGAATTTTAACCAATATACCAAGGGGGACAGTATCAGGAATTAGGTTTTCAACTAACTTCGGCGCAACACTAATTAATTTATCCAATAGATGTTGTACTTCTTCATGTCCTAATAATTCATAGGCGTGATTTTGTAGTAGTTGACTCAAATGTGTCGCGATAACCGTGTTAGCATCTACCACCGTATAACCTAATGTTTGAGCTTGGTCACGTTGCGTCTGATCGATCCAAACAGCATCTAAACCGAAGGCAGGATCTTTCGTTTCAACACCAGCCAAACTACCATAAACTTGCCCTGGGTTTATTGCCATTTCTCTATCTGGTTGAACCTCATCCTCACCTATCGTAACCCCCATCAATGTTATTCGATAAGCTGTAGCAGGTAGTTCCAAATTATCTCGAATATGAACGGGAGGTACCAAAAATCCTAATTCTTGAGATAATTTTTTTCGAACGCCTTTAATTCTGCCCATAAGCTGTCCACCCTGTGCTTTGTCAACCATTGGGATAAGGCGGTAACCAACTTCCAAACCAACGGGATCAACCGGTGTAACATCATCCCAGTTCAGATCCCGTACCTCCGTTGAATCGGCTTCTGTTTTTATTTCAGATTCAATACGTACTGATTTTTCTTTAAGTTTTATTTTTTGTTTAATTAAATATGCAGCAACTCCACACACCATAGCAAGACTCAAAAAAGCCAAATTGGGCATACCAGGAATTAAACCTATAATTAATAAAATACCGGAAGTCACCGTTAGTGATTTTGGATCTTCAAATAGTTGTTTCACTAATTGCTCACCAAGATCTTGCGAACTTGATACGCGCGTTATAATAATACCTGCTGATGTCGACAATAATAATGCGGGAATCTGTGCCACTAAACCATCGCCAATAGTTAATAAAACGTAAAAACGCGCAGCCTGACTAAAATCAAGATCATGTTGCAAAATTCCAATTGCTAAACCACCAATAACATTAATAATTAAAATTAATATTCCAGCAACGGCATCACCTCGAACAAATTTACTCGCACCATCCATTGAACCATAAAAATCGGCTTCTTGGCTAATTTCAGAGCGACGGGTTCGTGCTTCATCTTGATCGATTAACCCAGAATTTAAATCAGCATCAATTGCCATTTGTTTACCTGGCATGGCATCTAAAGTAAATCGAGCGCTCACTTCAGAAATACGCGTGGCTCCTTTAGTAATAACCACAAAATTAATAATAACCAAAATCATAAAGACCACAATACCAACAGCATAATTACCACCGATGACAAAATTACCAAAGGCTTCAATCACGTTACCTGCTGCTCCCGTTCCAGAATGTCCTTCCAATAAAACAACTCGCGTCGAAGCAACATTAAGCGCTAACCGTAATAATGTTGTTATCAACAACACTGTTGGAAATAAAGCGAAATCTAATGGTCGTAGAGTGTAGATAGAAACCAATAAAACAATTAAAGCTAATGAAATATTAAAGGTGAATAACATATCTAATAATAATGGTGGTAATGGCACTACTATCATAGCCATCATCATCAATAATAAAACAGGAGCACCTAAGCCGTTAAAACGTAGCAAAAAACGTTGAGAGCCTGAAGTAGCTTGTTCAGCCATAAATAATCCTATAATTAACTATCAAATTGTAAATCATCTGGAATAGTAATATTGGGCTCCTTAGGAGCACCTTTATCACCATATGATTTTTTTTGTATCTGGTAAACATAAGCCAAAATTTGTGCAACAGCCAAATACAAACCCGCGGGTATTTCATTATTGATATCAGTGGTGTGATAAATTGAACGAGCTAACGGTGGTGACTCTAATATCATCACATCATGATTATTAGCCAGAGTCCTAATGCGTATAGCAACTAGGTCAACACCTTTTGCTACTACAACAGGTGCTTTAGGAGAATTCTGATCATATTTTAGTGCCACCGCATAATGTTCAGGGTTGGTAATAACAACATCGGCATCAGGTACATCTTCCATCATGCGACGTTGCGCCATTTCTCGTTGCAATTGACGCACGTGGCCACGTATTTCCGGATTACCTTCAGAATCCTTGCTATCATCTTTGACTTCTTGACGGGTCATTTTTATTTGTTTTTTGTGATCCCATAATTGAAACGGTACATCAACAACAGCCACAATGATTAGAGCCGATGAAAAAAACAAAAATGCCCATAACATTATGTTGATAGCATTGTAGATACCTTTTTCTAATGGTATGGAGCCTAATGCTATTAATTCTTCGCGTTTCATATACAAAAACACTAATGCCACTGATGCAATTATTAAAAATTTAGCCAAAGCTTTTAGTAACTCAACCAATCCACGCACAGCAAAAAGGCGTTTGGTTCCTTTAATTGGGTCTAGTTTTTCCCATTTAAATGATAATGCCTTAATACTAAAACTTACGCCGCCAAGTGATATCGGCCCTATAATTGCTGCAACAACCATTACAAAGAAAAATGGTAAAAATATTTTTAAGGAATGTAATATTGCCAAACTTAAAGCATTAACCATTGCCGTAGGATTAAATATATTTTCTCGGCTAATTGTTAATAAGTTTGATATCAATTCCAGTAAACCATCACCAATTATTGAACCCAATGATGAAGCTGCCATGACAGCTGAAAATAGCACTAACATAGTATTTAATTCACGCGAACGAGCAACCTGTCCTTTTTCACGAGCTTGCTCTTGCCGCCGGGGGGTCGGGTCTTCGTTTTTTTCTTGACCAGAATCTTCTGCCATCATTAGCTACCGGTAATTGTTCGTAACAATAAATACGCTTTATTAAACATATTTCCTGTTGATGAAATAACATTTGGTAAAGTAAAGAAAATAACAAAAAAACCCATTACCATCGTTATTGGAAATCCAATTGATAAAATATTAAGTTGTGGAGCAGAACGAGCCATAACACCAAATGCAATATTTACAATCAACAAAGATGCAATTGCCGGCAACGCTAAACCAACAGCTCCTGAAAATATAAATGAGCCCCATTTAACCAAGGTCCACATATCTTCAGGTAGTAAACCCGTAGTGGATATTGGAATAGTTTTAAAGCTATCAACCAAAATTTGTATTAGTACAATATGTCCATCAAGTATCAAATACATTAATATCACCATAATGACGTACAACTGGCTTAAAACAGGAACTTGATTTCCATTTTGAGGATCAATCATTAATGAAAAACCAAGCGCCATTTGCATCGCAATTATTTGACCACCGGTAATTACTGCACTAAATACAATTTGAACAGCAAACCCCAGCGTTATTCCAATTAGTATTTGGTGCATAATTATTAATACAACTTCAAAACCTATATCATGAGGAACATCAATAGTAGGTAAAATTGGGGAAACTAATACGGCGATGGCTAAAGAAATAATTAAACGAACTCGAACTGGAACATTTTTAGCTCCAAAAATTGGTGCAGCCATGACCATAGCGGCAATTCGAAATAATGGTAAAACAAAAGAACCAATTAAAGTTATTAACTCAGTTCCCGTAAATACCATTTCATCAACCTATTAAATAGGGAACATCTTGAATTAATCCTTTAGTGAACTCCATTATAACCCTCAACATCCAAGGGCCTGCAATCATAAAAGTTAATACAGTAACAATTAACTTTGGAATAAAACTTAAAGTCATTTCATTTATTTGTGTAGCTGCCTGAAACATGCTAACCAACAAACCAACGATTAACGCTGGAATCAACACTACTAATAATAACAATAACACTACTTGCAAGGTATGCTGAAAAACAGTTAATACAGTTTCTGGAGTCATAAATCACCTATACATAAAAACTAGAAGCTAATGTGCCAACAACCAAATTCCAGCCATCAACCAGCACAAACAACATTATTTTAAATGGTAATGATATTATCATGGGTGATAACATCATCATTCCCATCGACATCAAAACACTGGCAGTCACAAGGTCGATAATTAAGAAGGGTAAAAAAAGTAAAAAACCAATTTGGAATGCAGTTTTTAACTCACTAGTAATAAACGCAGGAACAACGACAGTAAAAGGTATTTCGTCAATGTTTTTTACATTATCATTGCCACTAATTTCAGAAAACATTTTCAAATCACTTTCTCGTGTTTGATTGAGCATAAATCCCCTCAAAGGAACACTAGCGCTAAGTAATGCTTTATTAAACGATATCTTATCGTCTAAATAAGGTTGCAGTGCAACACTGTTTATTTTATTAAAAACAGGACTCATAACAAAAAAAGTTAAAAACAATGATAATCCAATTAATGTTTGTGATGAAGGTGCTTGCACTAATCCAACAGCTTGACGCAATATTGCTAACACAATAACTATACGTGTAAACGAAGTCATCATCATCAATGCTGCTGGAAGTAGCGTTAATGCGGTCATTAATGCTAATAATTGCAGACTAATCGAATAGGTTTGCTCACCATTTTGACCCGGAGTGACTGTAATTGCCTCAAACCCCGTTTGCGCATCAGCATGTGAAGCAAATAATAATAACAGCATGCAACAACTTAAATAATTCAATATTTTTTTACAGCTCATGACTTAACCACTTTATCCTTTAAAACAGCAGATAACTTATCTGCAAAACTAATAGAAGTTCGAGCAATGTCTCCATTCTCAATATTTTTCTCTAGCACTAATAAAGTGTTAACTTTTCCCGAAGCAATACCAATCAATAATTGTTGCTCACCAACTTGAACCAAGGCAATTTTTTCTCGTTGTCCAACTGATATCATGCTCAACAATTTCAACACACCATTCATATTACCTTGAAAATTATTAATACGTTTAACCAACCATGCAAGTCCCAAAATTAAAAATATGACTAACAACAAACCTAAAAACATTTGAAGAAATTGACTCACTCCAACCGGATCAGATAAAACCTTATCAGGTTCAGTTGATAATTTGCGCTCGACAGACAAGGCATAATTAACATCATATAAAAACAACAAAAAACTAATGAAAAAATATTTTGATATTATCATCGAAATTTTCACTTCAATTTCTTTACTCGCTCAGCAGGACTAATAACATCCGTTAAACGAATCCCAAATTTTTCATTAACGACAACAACTTCACCATGCGCTATCAATGTTCCATTAACAATCACATCGAGCGGCTCACCGGCTAATCTATCGAGTTCAACAACTGACCCCTGGTTTAACTGTAATAAATTACGAATATTTATTTTAGTACGACCAATTTCCATTGAAATAGTTACTGGAATATCGAGCAACACATCCATACTAACGTCACTATCCCCAGTGGGATTATTTTTTAAATCTTGTAATTCTGCTTTTTCAACATCATCACTTTCTACAACCGCTGGCGCATCAGATGGAGTATCGCCAGCCTCATTTAACGCATCAGCCCATTCATCCATTACATCTGCATCATCAGGTGTTTCAGAATCACTCATCTTTATCTCCTGTCTCTAACAACATTGGTAAGCAATCAGCACTCATTGTAGAACGTTCGATTACTTCCTTAACTTTTATCGCCATGCTACCCCGTGAAACCCCATACTGTCCCCGAATCACAGGTACATCTTCCACATACAATACAACTGACTCGGGTATTTCAATGGGAATAATATCACCGGGTATAAAATCCAAAACACTGCGTAACGTAACTGTAGTGTCTGTTAATATTGATTTTAATTCTACTTCGGCTGCTTGAATTTCATCTCTTAATGTTATCGGCCAACGTTCATCTATTTCAGTAACATCACTTTGAACACCTGCATCTAACACTTCTCTGATAGGTTCAATCATTGAATATGGCATAGTAATATGCAAATCACCGCCCCCGCCTTCTAATTCAACGTGTATCGTCGTAACTACAACCACTTCGGTCGGACTAACTATATTTGCAAATTGAGGATTCACTTCCATATTTAAAAATTCAAACTTAACAGGCATCACCGGTGCCCAAGCTTCAACCAAATCAGAAAATATTTTTTCTAAAATAATGCTTATTACTCTACGTTCCGTTGGTGTAAATTCCCTACCCTCAATTTTCGTATGAAACCGACCGTCTCCCCCAAAAAAATTATCAACTAAAATGAAAACCAACTTAGGATCAATAACACAAAGTGCAGTTCCACGTAATGGACGAACTTTAATTAGATTTAAACTGGTCGGAACAAATAAACTTAACATATATTCCGAAAACTTTAACATCTGAACCCCGCCAACAGAAATTTCTGGAGTTCGTCTTAATAAATTAAACAAACTAATTCGAAACAAACGTGCAAATCGTTCATTAATCATTTCAAGTGTAGGCATTCTTCCGCGTACGATTCGATCTTGGCTAGCAAAATCAAACTGCCGTGCAACACCATCTAATTGGTCTTCATTTTCAGTACTAACATCACCGCTATCAACACCATGCAACAGTGCATCAATTTCATCTTGTGATAATAAATCATTTACTGACATATCATTTCCTATTGCATTATGAAACCAGTAAAATATATCGCTTCAATGTAATCTACTTTATGAAAATCTTCGCCATTTTTTTCCTTTAACGTTTTATTTTCATCATCAATAATTTTCTTAACGATATTTAAGATATCTTTTCTTAATTTTTCTTTTCCTTCGGTAGTACGAACTTCATCGTATTTTTGTGCGCTTAACAATAATAAAACATTATTTCTCAGCACTGGCATATGAGATTCAATAACAGAAATAGGTTTATTATCACGAGCCATCAGCTGAACACTAACCGAAAGAAAATTGGCATTGCCATCACTTTCAAAATTAATTACAAAATCAGGTTTTAATAAAAAATAAACCGCAGGTTTGCTGTTTACTGCACTGTGCTCAGTTTGGGATGAATCTTCAGATGTACTAGGAGGTTTTTTCTCGGAATTTCCGGAAACTAACATCATGGTTATGCCAATCGATGCTGCAATTAATACAACAACAACAACACCAATAATAATTAGCATTTTCATGCTAACGCCCGATTTACCCGATGCTAATTCAACATCATTTTTTTCAGCCACAATTAAATTCCTCCTAATTAAAGCTAAATGTGCAAAACACATGCCATAGGAGGTGTCTAAAAATAATTGTAAAAATTTCAGTTAGTTAGTTGAAGCAGAATTATTTCTGCCAATAAGTTGACTATAAATGAGGAGTTCAGTTTGTCTAAGCAACTAGAATTGCATTAAAATTACTTAGGTAGAATAAAAAAATTATCACGATAATGTTTTAATTCTTCAATAGAATCCACAATATCGGCCATCGCCAAATGCGTGCCTTGCTTTTTAACAGCATCACTGATTTTCGGTGACCACCTTTTAGCCAATTCTTTGATAGTACTAACATCTAAGTTACGATACAGAAAATAATCTTCAAGATTTGGCATTAACCTAGCCATAAAACGTCGATCTTGGCAGATACTATTACCACACATTGGTGACACCCCTTTCGCAACATACTGCTCTAAAAACTCGATGGTAGCCATTTCAGCTTGCTGGGCCGTAGTTGAACTTTGCAATACACGTTCAGTTAATCCTGAATTACCATGCTGTTTGGTATTCCAATCATCCATTGCACTCATAGTTGATTTTTCTTGCTTAATCGCAAATACCGGACCTTCACCTAAAATATTAAGATCACCATCAGTTACAATAGTGGCTATTTCAATGATTACATCATTAACTGTATCCAATCCTGTCATTTCAAGGTCGATCCAAATTAAATTATTAGCATTTTGAGTCATATTATCTTTATTCCTTATTATTCTTAGTATTTAGCTGCTTTTATTCAAGCTTGCTATCAAAAGTAGCCCTACAGCATCATTAAACTAAAACTTAAATAGCATAATCATGATATATTCTAAACTTATTTGGGGTTAAATGATGCCAATATACAGTATCGAAACTTAAATGATTTAACAATTATTATGATCGTGTTATTTAGTAAATCGGAGTATTAATTAGTCATATGCATGTAATTACCATAGTATTTTTACTGGCATTATTTTGTTCAGTATTCATCCAACTTTGGCTTATTCAACGAAATATTTCAAATATCAAGGCACACCGAGCCCATGTGCCAGATGAATTTGCAGATAAAATTGAGTTAGTAGAACACCAAAAAGCGGCTGATTATACTACCGTTAAACTCAAATTTAGTATAATAGAGCTCGTTTTTGGTAGCCTACTCTTGCTTGCTTGGACAATTGGCGGCGGCTTACAACTATTAGACCAATATATTATGCAATATCATCTCAGCCCCCCCTGGAATGGAGTTGCGGTATTTCTAAGCTTATTCGTAGTGATGGGTGCCATCGATTTACCTTTTGGACTTTATCGGACATTTAAAATCGAGCAACAATTTGGCTTTAATAAAACAACATTAAATATTTTCATTATCGACATAATCAAACAAACCGCGCTCATGTTAGTGCTTGCCATACCATTACTGGCACTCGTGCTATGGTTGATGGACAGCGCAGGTCAATATTGGTGGTTTTACGTCTGGTTTGTCTGGATGTCGTTCAGCTTACTGATGATGTGGGCCTACCCAGCTTTTATTGCACCAATATTCAACAAGTTTAAAGAACTTGATGATGAGGTTTTAAAGCAAACAATAAACCAATTATTACAGAAATGTGGCTTTTCAAATAATGGTATTTTCATCATGGATGGTTCCCGACGTTCAAGCCATGGCAATGCTTACTTCACAGGAATGGGAAATAATAAACGAATTGTATTTTTTGACACCTTACTTAAATCACTCAACGCGCAAGAAATAGAGGCTGTTCTTGCACATGAGCTTGGACATTTTAAACATAAACACATCATTAAACAGATTATAGTAATGGCAGCAATAAGCTTATCGGCATTAGCACTACTAGGCTGGTTAATGCAATACAATCCATTTTTTAACGCACTTGGTGTAGAATCACCATCAACCCACATGGCTTTAATTTTATTTTTATTAGTATCCCCAATTTTCAGTATTTACTTGCAACCAATCATGTCATACTTTAGTAGAAAGCATGAATTTGAAGCTGATAATTATGCTGCGCAACAAAGTGATGCTAAAATATTAATTCAAGCACTTGTTAAATTGTATAAAGAAAACGCGAATACATTAACACCCGATCATTTGTATTCAGCTTTTCATGATTCGCATCCTCCTGCCTCTGTTCGGATTGCGAACTTAAATCAACATTCAATAGGATAATTAGGATTTTAAAATGATAAAAATTAAATTAATTTTGTCGCTTAGTTTAATGCTTATTTTAAATCAATCAAATGCGGTTGATTTAAAAAATGGTAAAATTGAACATGATAAAAATTGTACATCATGCCATATTGCCAAATACGGTAAAGATGGCTCTGAAATATATGTCAGAGAAAATCGGTTTGTTAAAAACTACTCCATGTTGGTACAAAGAGTCAAAGCATGCGACATTAATACCAATGCGGGATTCCATGACGATGAAGTAATCAATGTTATTGAATATCTTAATAGTTCATTCTATAAATTTAAGAAATAAATCACCATGGATAGTCTGATAAACAGTAATTGTTCAAACTCTCCAGACTTATTAACTGAATCAGACATTAAACTTTACTTAACTAAAATAAACGATTGGGATTATGATTATGAAAAAAAAATCATAACCCAAAAGTTTAAATTTAAAAATTACTACCAAACTATTGCTTTTGTTAATGCTGTAGCTTGGATTATTCATCAAGAAAACCATCACCCTGATATTACTCTTAGTTACAATCATTGTATTATTTCCTTTTGTACCCATTCAGTTCAAGGGATATCAAAAAATGATTTCATTTGCGCAGCCAAAATTAACGAGCTAATATAACTAAGTCGAGCATTAAAAAATTTGCAAAACACAGAAACAAATTCTAATAATGGCTTAGTGATAGCCAAACATGGTGCCGAATTAATCATTGAAGATTCAACTGGGCAACTAATACGTTGCATTCCTAGAAAAAAAATATCTACAATCGTATGCGGTGATAGCGTAGTTTGGGAAAAAATATCTGATAAACAAGGTATTGTTACCGCATTAAATTCCAGAACGTCATTATTATCAAGACCAAATAATAACGGAATAATAAAACCCATAGCCGCAAACATTACTCAAATGTTAATTGTCTGCGCTATAAAACCAGATTACGATTTCGCATTAATTGATAATTATTTAGTCGCCGCTGAGCTATTAAAAATAACACCTGTTATTATTATAAATAAAATAGATTTATTGAATGATATAGAATTAAAAACAATAAAAGAAAAATTTAACGCTTATGCTAAATTAAACTATCAACTGTTCTACACCAGCACAACAAATCCCAATGCCATGAATTTATTTACTGAACAACTAGATCAGCATACCAGCATATTTGTTGGTCAATCTGGTGTAGGAAAATCATCCCTTATCAATTTCTTATTACCCGAGCTAAAATTAAAAACTCGAAAATTAAATGATTCAATAAATTTAGGTAAACACACTACCAGCACAAGTACTCTTTATCATTTATCTAAAACCGGTTCAATAATTGACTCACCTGGTGTTCGAGAATTTAAATTATGGAATATCGATCATATTGAAGCAGCATGGTCATTTAAAGAATTTAGACCCTATATTGATCAATGTAAATTTAGAAATTGTGTGCATTTAAACGAACCTCAATGCGCTGTAAAAAAAGCTCTTGAAAATAATATGATTATTAATCGACGTTACCAAAGCTATAAGCGGATAATCAGTGAATAAAAAATCCAACGAGATTATTTATCTAAAACTCAATTCAAATATCAAAATAATTAATGG
>VAPL010591028.1_pt1 | contig 30559 bp, 36 predicted proteins | sample 3395061 | NCBI WGS metagenome assembly VAPL01 (sample SAMN08290444, study PRJNA428436) | hydrothermal vent metagenome | isolation source: Deep-sea hydrothermal vent chimney 2 | place: Pacific Ocean: Juan De Fuca Ridge | depth 2182 m m | reverse complement strand
ACGTCGCCAGTGATGTCCACCTCGCCGGCAAAGAAACTGTCACTGGCATTTTCCGCCAGTCCCATGCGCAACATGCCCACGGGGGTGCCACGCAGGGTGGTATCCGGCTCACCCTCGAAATAACCAAAGACGTTCAGGCCGGCATCAGTGGGAATCAGATACAGGGCCACGTCCAGCCCCTGCAACTCGATAGCGATGACCTTGCCATTGATCTCACGCAGGCGCGCCACGGTATCCGGGTCCAGAGCCAGTACCTGGTTGATGGCGGCCTCGATGGCGGCGGTGATAATAGTTGGAATCTGTTTCATGTTAGAGAGTTCTTGCAACGACCGGTTAACGTACTTCCGCCATCAGCGTCGACAGTGTCTTCTGCGATTCATCGTCCGCCTCCAGGCCCGCCTCATGGAGCACCACGGTGTTGGCGATCTTGTCATGAAAACTCTGCTTGCGCTTGTCCCAGGCGATCCAGAGAAAGCCCAGCCCCAGCGGCAGGAGGGAAACGATATAGGCGAAATAGCGCAACAGCGCCTGTCTCGGCCGCAGAGGCTCGAAGGTCTGTGCATCCACGATCTGGCAGTCAAGCAGCAGTTTGCCGGGCGTGCCGAGAAACTTTACCCACAGCCACGCGGTCAACCCCAGCCACAGACCATTGGTGAGCATGCCTTCGACGCTCCAGAATTCGGTCGTGAAATAGATCGGCCCCAACAATAAACCGAATAACACAGTAAAAATAATGCTGTCCAGCAGCCCAGCGCCCGCACGACGCCAGAAACCGGCATAGTCCGGCTCGCCGTATAGCGCCGTGTTAGAATTATTGATTGTAATCACCCGGGCATTTGGCAGTGTTTGATAGATCCGATTCATTTTCTGGATAAAAAATATGTATTTCACGTATTAACCAATCTTCACCGCGGAGTATATATTTAAGATTGAATGCGACAACACCATTTTCGTTATCGTACCCATTGATAGTTAGACAGCCAAACTCTCCATATATTTCTTCATAGTGGCTATGATATTTAGCCATTAAATCTTTAAACAGGAGCTGATCTATCACCTCAGGGTCACTAATGTTTTCCGACCCTAACAAATCATGACTGAAGAAATCGGAATATATACTGGCAATGTTTTTTTTATTCGATGTCGAGCCATATTTCTTATAAGAATCGAATAAGCTATTTTTTGTTTCCACGCTAGCACAAGAAAAAATCAACAGTGAAAATATAATTAACAGGGATATCCTCACTTTCACATCCCCATGATTCTTTGCAATTCAAGATCGTAGGCATGGTGCCTTCCTTTCATAAGTTTTGCGGCACGGCACAAAATTCCAGAACAGGAGGTAATTAAAGCCTCAAGATCAAAATCACCCACAACAGTAATAGACATCAGTTTAACGTCTATCGTGGCTATATATCCGACCTTCATGCCATCTTTATTTCTGAAATTAACACTAACATTTTTAACTGTCACACCCAGCTGTTCCAATGCAGGAGAGCCACTAAAGCTGACAATTCCTACATTACCTATGAGATTTGCATTTCCATTTTGATCAATGATTAATTTTGCAGTACTTTTCCCAGCCATTATTTTGGCAGTCAATCCCTTATTCTTTGAGTAAGCCAACTCCAACAATTTTGCAATGGTTATTTTTACCTCACTCCTATTGATGTCCATTTAAGAACTCCTTTTCTTTGATGATGGTATGTAATGCTGACATCAGAACTTATACCCCCGATGCAGGGCGACGATACCGCCGGTGAGATTGAAATATTTGCAACGCTCAAAGCCGGCCGTCTCCATCATCGCCTTCAGTTCGTCCTGCGGCGGGTGCATGCGGATGGATTCGGCCAGGTAACGGTAGCTCTCTTCGTCATTGGCCACCAGCTTGCCCATCATCGGCAGCAGCTTGAAAGAATAGATGTCATACACCGAACTCAGTCCCGGCGTGACCGGCTTGGAAAATTCCAGCACCAGCAGGCGGCCACCCGGCTTGAGGATGCGGTACATGGAGCGCAGGGCCTTGTCTTTGTCGGTGACATTGCGCAGGCCGAAGGCAATAGTGATGCAATCGAAATAATTGTCGGGAAAGGGCAGGCACTCGGCATTGGCCTGCACGTAGTCGATGTTGCCCAGCACACCGCGGTCGACGAGACGCTCGCGCCCCACCGAGAGCATGGAGGCATTGATGTCGGCCAACACCACTTCACCTTTGTCGCCCACCAGCTGTGAGAACTTGGCGGCGAGATCACCGGTGCCGCCGGCGATGTCCAGCACCCGCTGTCCCGCGCGCACGCCACTGTGCTCGATGGTGAAGCGTTTCCACAGGCGATGGATGCCCAGCGACATGAGGTCGTTCATGACGTCGTACTTGTCGGCCACGGAGTGGAACACGCCGGCGACCTTGTTGACCTTTTCCTCGCGCGGCACTTCCTGGTAGCCGAAGTGGGTGGTGTCTTTGTCCTGCTGTTCGTTCATGGTCGCTGTTCCCGCTGGGGGTTCATTATTTTCCGCAGGTCGTAGGTTGGGGTGAGCATCAGTGAACCCCACCGGGCCGCGGCTTGTTGGGCTGCGCCGTCCGCAAATGCACGCGAATGGACGCCAATCATAAACCAAAAACATTTGCGTTTATTGGCGTGCATTTGCGGATATCTCGGTGTCTTCTGTTCGGGTTCGTTCCTCATCAACCTACGGGGCTCAATTGCGGAAGCGGCTCATCGTGCCCTTTGGGTATCAGCCGCGAATAATATGGTTCATCCTATTCGCGGCTGAAACCGCTCCCACAAACAATGTCCACAACAACAACCTCTGATTTCATCGCGGGCATGGCCCGCTCCTACACGCTTTCTGTCACCCCTTGCGCTTGTGCCCGGCCTTTTCCAGGCGTTCGAGGTATTCGGTCCACAGGGCCTCTTTCTCGCTGCCCAGGGTGTACAAGGTATCCCAGGAATAGATGCCGGTGTTGTGACCGTCGTCGAATTCCAGTTTGACGGCATAGTTGCCCACCGGTTCAATGCCGGTGATGTTGACGCTTTCCTTGCCCAGTTGCAGTACTTCCTGGCCGGGGCCATGGCCGCGCACTTCCGCGGAAGGCGAGTAAACGCGCAGATATTCGCAGGACAGTTCGAAGTGTGCACCGTCGTCGAAGGTGATCTCCAGCACACGGGATTTCTGGTGCAGCTTGATGTCGGTCGGTTTGTGGGCTGAACTCATGCTGTGTTTCTCCGCGCTTTACGGCCAGGTTAAAGGATGTAACGGCTCAGGTCTTCATCCTGTGCCAGTTCGCCGATGTGGCTGTCGACGTAGGCAGCGTCCACGCTGACCATCTGGCCGCTCTGGTCGGCCGCCGTAAAGGAGATCTCATCCAGCAGGCGCTCCATCACCGTGTGCAGACGGCGCGCACCGATAACATCGGTGCGTTCGTTGACCTGCCAGGCCACCTCGGCGATGCGGGCGATACCGTCTTCGCTAAAACCCAGCTCGACGCCTTCGGTCGCCAGCAGGGCGGTGTACTGCTCGGTCAACGAGGCATCCGGCTCGGTAAGGATACGCACGAAATCATCCACGCTCAGGGCCTTCAGCTCGACGCGGATGGGCAGGCGGCCCTGCAGCTCGGGGATCAGATCCGAGGGCTTGGAAAGGTGAAAGGCGCCGGAGGCGATGAAGAGGATGTGATCGGTCTTCAGCATGCCGTACTTGGTGGTGACGGTGCAACCTTCCACCAGTGGTAGCAGGTCACGCTGCACGCCCTCGCGGGAGACATCCGGGCCACTGCTCTCGCCGCGCTTGCAGATCTTGTCCATTTCGTCGAGAAATACAATGCCGTTCTCCTCGACGTTTTGCACCGCCCGCATCTTGATGTCTTCTTCGTTGAGCAGCTTGCCGGCCTCTTCATCGGTGAGCAGCTTGAAGGCCTCCTTGATGGGCAGCTTGCGGGTCTTGGTGCGGGTGCTGCCGATATTCTGGAACATACCCTGAAGCTGGCTGGTCATCTCTTCCATACCGGGCGGGGCCATGATCTCCACGCCCATAGGGGTGACGCTCAGTTCGACTTCGATCTCCTTGTCGTCAAGATCGCCCTCGCGCAGTTTCTTGCGGAATTTCTGTCGGGTATTGGCGGCCTGTTCGCTGATCGGCTCCGGCTCCCCATCGGAACCAAAACCGCTACGGGCCGGGCGTAGCAGGATATCGAGAATGCGTTCCTCAGCGGCCTCCTGGGCGCGAAAGTGCACCTTATTCATTTCTACCTCGCGGGTCAGCTTGACGGAGATCTCCACCAGATCGCGGATGATGGACTCCACATCACGGCCGACATAGCCCACTTCGGTGAACTTGGTCGCCTCAATCTTGACGAAGGGCGCATTGGCCAGTTTCGCCAGACGACGCGCAATCTCGGTCTTGCCGACGCCGGTGGGGCCGATCATGAGGATGTTCTTGGGCGTGATCTCGCCCTTCAGATCGTCGCTTACCTGGGAGCGGCGCCAGCGGTTGCGCAGGGCGATGGCCACCGCACGCTTGGCGTCGGCCTGGCCGATGATGTGCTTGTCCAGTTCCTGGACGATTTCTCTGGGGGTCATCTGTGACATAGGTTCTATTCGCCTGTCAGTTCTTCGATGGTGAAATGGTCATTGGTATAGACGCAGATTTCCGAGGCGATCTTCAATGACTTCTCGCAGATGCTACGCGCATCCAGCTCGGTGTTCTGCATCAGCGCCCGCGCCGCTGATTCGGCAAAAGAGCCGCCGGAGCCGATAGCGATGAGGTCGTGCTCCGGCTCGATAACGTCACCATTGCCCGAGATCACCAGCGAGGCGGTGTCATCGGCGACCGACAACAGGGCCTCCAGGCGTCGCAGCATGCGATCGGTGCGCCAGTCCTTGGCCAATTCCACGGCCGCGCGGGTGAGGTGCCCCTGGTGCTTTTCCAGCTTGCCTTCGAAGCGCTCGAAGAGGGTGAAGGCATCTGCCGTGCCGCCGGCGAAACCGGCAATAACCCGGTTGTGATACAGGCGCCGCACCTTGCGTGCATTGCCCTTCATAATGGTATTACCCAGCGAAACCTGGCCGTCGCCGCCGATCACCACCGTGCCGTTACGCCGCACGGAGAGAATGGTTGTGCCGTGATATTGCTCCAAGGTGGAATCCTCAGTGAAAAACAGAGGGAGGGATTTTACACCATAATGGGTACCGACACCGCCCTCGACGGGCCGCAGCGAGACCCATTACTCCGCCGGGTAACGCCGGGCGATGGCCACGAATTCGTCCAGCGAGGCGAGGAAGGCCTCCACCACTCGCGGATCAAAATGCTTACCACGCTGTTGCGTGATCCACTCGATCACCTGTGCTATCTCCCAGGAATCCTTGTAAACACGGCTTGAAATAAGGGCATCAAAGACATCGGCCAGGCCTACGATACGGCCGTAGACATGGATATCTTCTCCCCTGAGCCCCTGTGGGTAACCCGAGCCATCCCACTTTTCGTGGTGTTGCAGGGCGATAATGGCGGCGGCCTTGAGGATGTCACGCCCGGAGTGGCTGAGCATGCTGTAACCGATGCTGGCGTGATTCTGCATCACCTTGCGCTCCTCATCGGCAAGCTCACCCGGCTTGAGCAGGATCTCATCCGGCACCCCCAGCTTACCGATGTCATGCAGGGGAGAGGCGGCGGCAATCAATTCCACGCCCCTGCCCGGCAACCCCATTTTTTGTGCCAGCAGCTGGCTGTAGAGCGACACACGCTTGGTGTGATTATGGGTCTCCTGTGAACGCTGCTCCTCGATCACGCCCATGGTGTAGACGGTTTCACGCAGGGTGCTCTCGATCTCATTATTCAACGCCAGCAGCTCCCTGTTTTTCTCTTGCAGGAGATCCTGGTGGGCGATGATTTCGTTGTTGAACAGATTGATCTCATCCGCCACGTGGACGAATTCCTGACTGTCAAACTGATCGGCGTTGACCGGCTGATGCTTCCTGTAGGCCGTCATGGCATTATCGATCAGGCTTTCCAACGGTTCCTGTACATAACGCTGAATGGTGCGCGAGGTATTGATCAGGATCAGCAACAGGAAAAACACCATCATGACGAATAGACCGCCCAGAACCATCAATGACTGATTTCGGTACCCTGTCACATCCAGCTCAATATCCACCGCACCCAGTACCGTGCCTTCCATTACTTCGTGACAGGACAGACAATTCAGCGACCCCGTAGGCGAGGCAACATAGGGAATAATGGCGCGGATTGTCGGCGTGGCGGAAAATTCATCGAGAATAAACATCGGCTGGCGGGTTTCGAAGACCTTCCTCGTGGCTTGATCCTGGGCCTTTTCCAACCCCGTGCCGGGACCAAACTGTGCCGTCACGTCAACGCCGCGAATGATATGCAGCCGGTTGATCTGGTGCAGCGCCATGATTTCACGCAGAAAATAATCACGCTTGTCCATGATGCCGCCCTTCATGTGCGCGGTCAGCCCCGCCCTGACCAGTTCGGCCACCGCCAGGGCATGATTTTCCACCGCACGGGTCGACAGATAACGAAAATTAATGCCTGTCACCAGCAGCAAAATGGTGACCAGCACCAATAGAAAGGTGATCAGATTTCTGACCGTGAGGCTCTTGATGCTGGGTTTCATGGGATCGGGATACTTCGCTGCTTAACCAGGCAATGCAGGGGAAGGGCTATTCGCCTCTAGTTAGTGTAGTGCCCAGGATAAAACACGTACTCAGAGCGCGGACACTCAATCCGACTTTGCCGGCTTCTTCCTGGCCCGTGGATGGGCCTGATCGTAAACCTGCGCCAGATGCTGAAAGTCGAGGTGCGTGTACACCTGCGTGGTACTGATATCGGCATGCCCCAGCAATTCCTGTACCGCGCGTAGATCACCACTGGACTCCAGCAGATGACTGGCGAAGGCGTGGCGCAGTTTGTGCGGGTGCACATGGCTGTCGATTCCCTGCTGCCGGCCCCATTTTGCGAGCCGCGCCTGCACCGCACGCGGCGTGAGCCGGGTGCCGCGCTTGCTGACAAACAGCGCCGGCTCGCCGGCCCCAGCCAGCTCGCCACGCACCGCCTGCCAGCGCCGCAGGGCAGCAACGGCATGACGCCCCACCGGCAGATCGCGCTGCCTGTTGCCCTTGCCGGTGACGCGCAGCGCCCCGGCGCGCAGATCCACCTGTCCCATGTCCAGGGATACCAGCTCAGACAGGCGCAGGCCGGAGGAATACAGCAGCTCCATCAGCGCCAGATCCCGCAGCGCCAACGGGTCACTGGCATCGATGGCCAGCAGGCGGGCCATCTGATCCGTATCCAGCGGCTCCGGCAGCTTGCGCGGTGACTTGGGTGCACTAACGCCAGTGACGGGATTCTGTGTAACGAGCCCCTCGCGGGCGAGATAGTGAAAAAAGCTGCGCGCGGCGGACAACAGCCGCGCCACACTGCGGCCACCAAGGCCCCGGCGGTGGGCCTGGGCGGAAAACTGCCGCATCTGCTGGGTGGTCAATGCCGCCCAATGCTCGACGTCCTCGGCCTCGCAGAAGCTCAGCAGACGGCCGAGGTCACGCCGATAACTATCGACGGTACGCGGGGAATACCGGCGCTGGGACAGCAGGTGGTCGAGATAACGATCCAGCCATTGCTGTTCGGTGTCACGCATCGACCGCAGCCGGGCCCTGGCGGGCTAGCCGGTTTCCAGCCTGAGATGACCGGCCAGGGCAGCGGCAATCACCTGCGCCATGCGCGTCAGGAAAGAGATATCGCTGCCAGGGGTGAAGCGGTTGGTGTCGCCACTGCCGATGGCCAGCAGGCCAACACGCCCTTCCTTGCCCAGTGGCAGCACCACGCCGGAGCCGACGGCATCGGCCCGTTCGCCAAACAATATCTCCCGCTGCTCCTCCTTGAGACGACCACAGAAGGGCCTGCCGGTACTGAGCATGTGCTGGAAGGAGCCACGGAAGGTATCGGTATCGCGCACGAATTCGGCATGAGAGGCCAGATGCTCATCCCGTGGTGGCGCCAACAAGTGCAGAGTCGCCACATCGGCCGAATAGTCGCGGCGCAGGCGGCTGACGAGCAGGGTCATCAGCCCCTCCAGGCCCTGGCACTCCATCAGCAGCAGGGTCAGCTGATGCAGCTGGGTATTGAGGCGGTCATTCTCGCGCGCCACCTGCAGCAACTCTTCCAGCTGTGTCTTCTGCGTCTCATGCTGGGTGCGCAGCATGGCCACCTGCCGCTCCACCAGCGAAATGGCACCCCCGGACTCGTGGGGCAGATACAGATCCGGCAGCAGCCAGAGATTGTGCGCAAAGAAGTCGCGATGGTCGCGGAGATACTCCGCCACGGCCTGCTCGTCGATGTCCTGGGTGTCGCTCGTCATAACGTGATACTGCCCTCGAATACGGTTTCCGCGGGGCCGGTCATGAAGACCGGCGCATCGCCTCCGGCCCATCGTATCAGAAGTCGCCCACCCAGCAGGTCAACGGCCACTTCGTCATCCACCAGCCCCCACAGATGCGCCACCACAGCCGCAGCGCAGGCGCCGGTGCCGCAGGCCTGGGTCTCGCCGGTGCCGCGCTCGAACACCCGCAGGCGGATCTGCCGGCGTGAAACAGGCTGCATAAATCCCACATTGGCGCGCTCAGGAAAGCGGGGATGGCCTTCGACACGAGGCCCCCACTCGGCCACCGCAGCCGTGTCCACGTCATCGACCCGAATCACCGCATGGGGATTTCCCATGGATACGGCGCCAATTTCCAACATGGTTTCATCCAGCGCCAGCGCATAACGCGCGGCCTGCATCTCGGCCTCGAAGGGAATATCGGCCGGCCCAAAACGGGGCGCGCCCATATTGACGGTCACCTGACCATCCTCCTCTATACGCAGCTGGATGCCACCGGAAGAGGTCTCCACGGTAATCTCACGCTTATCCGTTAAGCCATGATCCACCACAAAACGCGCAAAACAGCGCGCACCATTGCCACACTGCCCCACTTCACTGCCATCTGCATTGAAAATGCGGTAGCGAAAGTCCACATCTGGTGTTCCCGGCCGTTCCACCAGCAATAGCTGATCACAGCCCACACCACGGTGGCGATCGGCAATGAAACGCACCTGTTCGGAGCTCAGATCGATGGCCTGACTGATAGCGTCAATGACCACAAAATCATTACCCAGGCCGTGCATCTTGGTAAAGGTTATCTGCATTGAGGCATGGTTACAGACTGCCGGGCCGGATTCAACCGCCCCAAGGGTAGAGAGCCGATTGATCGCCAACACTGGTTATGCCGCTGGAAACGGATTGATTCATCCCGGCGCACCCCTAGCCACCTTCCTTGATCTATATCAAATCCACAGTCACTACGAATGGTAGCCTTTTCAGGCCACATCTCCAGCCATTCCAGAGCGGCCCGCCCCATGCCCCACGACAGACCAGACTGCCTCGGAGACTATGACTTCGAGCGAATCGCATTTTATGCAAAAAAGCGCTTCATCGACGGTTGCTCTACCGTTGCCCTGATTGCCCAGGCAAAGACCGAGCGCGCAAAGGAGGAGATCGCCCTGGTCTCCATGCTGGATATCAAGGACGAGGACATCCGCGACATCGAACTCAGCTGCCGCTACGCCGGTGAATGCAAGATCATGGACTGCCGGGAAAGGCTCAGAAAAATGATTAAGGAAAAACTCTCGGATTCCACCAAGAAGAACTCCGCCTGACCGGCCACTGGGAATCTCCACATGTCACCTGGGTGTCAGTAGCGATACGGAGCAAGCGGTTGCTAAACTCGGATCTCTCATACCACAGGAAGTGGACACAATGCCCGGCCAATACTTCAATCAGGACACACTGGATTTTCTCAGCCAACTGTCCGCCAACAACAACCGCGACTGGTTCAATGACAACAAGCCGCGCTACGAACAACTCGTTCGCACACCGGCACTGAGATTCATTGAAGACATCGCACCCGCACTGCAGCTGATCTCACCACGCTTTCGCGCCACCCCAAAAAAGGTCGGCGGCTCACTGATGCGCATCTACCGTGACACCCGTTTCGGCAAAGACAAAACACCCTACAAAACCAATATCGGCATCCAGTTTCGCCACGATGCAGGCAAGGACGTCCACGCACCGGGCTACTACCTGCACATCGAGCCCGGCAGCTATTATTTTGGCGTTGGTATCTGGCGACCGGATCCCATGACACTGGGGAAAATCCGTGACGCCATTGATGAAAAGGCGGATCAGTGGCTAACCGCACGCAACGATACCGGCTTCAGCCACACCTACAGCCTGGGTGGCGAGTCGCTGAAAAATGCACCCCGCGGCTTCTCCAGGGATCACCCGTTAGTGGAAGACCTGAAGCGCAAGGATTTTATCGGTGTGTGCGAACTGAATAAGAAGGCCGTACTGTCAGCGGATTTATTACGCACCACTGTTGGGCATTTTGAACGGGCTTCACCGTTCATGCGCTTTCTGTGCAATGCAATAGAAGTGGGATTTGACTGACGCCCCATCTATGGCCGTTATTCGATTTTGCCCCGTATCCGCTGCTTGAACTCAATGACCCGCGGATCATCCCTTTTGATTTTCACGACCCTCGCTTCACCGGTATCCACACCAACATAGGGTGCTGACGCCTCCGCCAAAACAGGCATCAGTGCACGCAGGTCACTAGAGGCTTCGATTGATGTAATGCTGGTTTTCCACAGGGTTTGCATGTCTTCAGGCTTGAGGCCGGCCTGGTAGCGCTTTGCCTCAAGCAAGACATAGTGGGTAAAAACCGTGTAGCGGTTGGTGTTCGTAGAGAAGCCCAGGAGACGCTGGCGGGCAGGGGTCGTGATGGTGCTTGTTGTCTTCGACGTTGTTTTGCCTTTTTCATCCTTCTTGACCTCCGTGTAGACAATCGTGTCGCCTCCCACCCAGTCATAAATCGGCGTCGTGGTGGTGTATTGCATCGTACGTCCGGGGCTCACACCATAGCTAAAATAAATGGCGATGGGTGCATCCCTGTCGGTAGTTTGCTGATAGCCGTGAGCCTTCAGAATAGACTGAAAATACTGGCTAAATTCACGAAAATAGAGATCATCCGGGGATATTTCCCGCATTCCGCTATGCCACGAGAAAACCCTGCTGGAGATATCTTTTTGGCCAACAATTGAATCAATCGTGACCTTGACACTTTGGGTGCCACAGGCCGTCAGCCCAGCAATGGCCAGCAATGCAGCACCAACGGCGGTATATGTTTTCATAGACGTAACCCTGTACGGGATTATTGAGGTAGGGCGATGAAGCGCCCCTAAAGGACTTGTGATTAAGTATAGACAAATATGCGGCCAGGGAATCTCAAGCGTGGCAGCGTATCCGACAGCCCGCTTGGCATAGTCATCCTTCACGGCGTTTCTGAATCACATGTGATTCAGAAAATCCTGACATTCCAGGGAACATTGTTACGGAAGAATAAGGGATAAACCAGAGTGGCACTAAGTTAAGGATGTTTGGCACGACCTACCGGGGCCAATAAGAAATCGATTGTGTATAAGACAATCCCCCACAGGTTGAGTAAAGCAGGGCAAGAAGCCCAATGGGATGCATGGAAACGTTAACGATACTGACCGAGAGCATTTACGCATTCACTTGCCGATAGCGAAAGCAGTCCGTGGTGTGGTCGTTGACCATTCCCAGTGACTGCATATAAGCATAACAAATGGTGGAGCCGACAAACTTGAAGCCGCGCTTTTTCAGATCCTTGCTCATGGCATCTGACTCCGGCGTAGAGCTGGGCACATCGCTCAAACTCTGCCAAGTATTGATGATGGGTTTGCCATCAACGAATTGCCACAGGTAGTCACTAAAGCTGCCGTACTCATTTTGCACATCGAGAAAGAGTTGTGCATTGGTGACAGCGGTGTTGACCTTGAGGCGATTGCGCACGATACCGGAATCATCCAGCAGGCTGGCTATTTTCTTTGGCTTGTAGCGGGCGATTTTTTCGGCATCAAAGCCATCGAAGGCGCGGCGGTAATTTTCCCGCTTGCGCAAAATAGTGATCCAGCTCAGCCCGGCTTGCGCACCTTCGAGCAAGAGCATTTCGAACAGTCGCCGGTCATCATATTCCGGCACGCCCCACTCTTCGTCGTGGTAGGTGATGTACAGCGGGTCATCGGTGGGCACCCAGGCACAGCGGCATTGGCTAGTCATGGCAGTTTCTTTCCTTGTTGATCAGGTCTTGGAGGGTGCGCCCTTCAATGTGCGGGAAGGTGTCGTCGCACAGACTTAGTTCATTCACCCGGTCGAGGCGGAAGTTACGGAAGGCGCGGCGCAGTTCGCACCATGCGCCGAGGGTCCACACGGAGCCCCAGAAGAACAGACCCAGCGGCCACACGGTGCGCTGGCTGGTGGCTCCATCTGCGCGGGTGTAGCAGAAACGCACCCGGTGACAGCTGTCGATGGCGCCGCGCAGGTTGGCCATGCAGGCAGCGGTCTCGGCGGGTATCCGCGTCAGCGGGGAAAACAGGCGGGTCTGGTCAAGGCGTTGTTTGAGCCCGTCGGGGAGAACGGTTTCGATCTTGCTCAGCACCGAATTGGCGGCGCGGGCCAGCTCCGGGTCAGCCCAGCTGTCGACGATGCGCGCGCCCAGGGTGAGGGCGGTGATCTCGGCCTCGGTGAACATCAGCGGCGGCAGGTCGAAGCCACGCCGCAGGGCGTAGCCGATGCCGGCCTCGCCATCGATGGGCACGCCGGAGGCCATCAGGTCGCGGATGTCGCGGTAGACGGTGCGTTCGGAAACCTCCAGTTCCTCCGCCAGCCGGCGCGCGGTGGTAACGCGACGGGTGCGCAGAAACTGGATGATCTGGAACAGGCGGTCGGCGCGGCGCACGCGATTCCCCCGAACGCCGCTCAGGCCTCCGGCGCGTGGCAGACGGCTTCGATATTGTGGCCATCCAGATCGATCACGAAGGCCCCGTAGTAGGTCGGGTGGTATTCCTCGCGGAGGCCGGGAGCGCCGTTGTCACGACCACCGGCGGCGATGGCCGCATCATAAAACTCCCGCACCTGCTGGCGATTTTCGGCACTAAAGGCAATGTGCATGGGACTCTGCGCCGGGCCACCCTCGCCAAACCAGAACTCAGGCTTTCCCTCGCGACCGAAACCAGCCCAGCCTTCGGCTTCCATAATTTTCCCGATACCCAACGGGGCCAGCGCCGCGGCATAAAATGCCTGACTTTTTTTACCGTCGGAAACCGCCAATCCAATGTGGTCGATGATCATTGTGCTCTCCTTTTCATTTAGTCATTTGCCTATTTGGCCACTTGCTCATGCGCCGAGGCGCGCCTACTGACTCCCTGCTTCTTCCGTCAATGCCAGGATATAGCCATTGCAATCGCGCAGATATAACTCACGCCGGCCATAGAAGGTGGTCTGTGGGGGCTTGATGATGTCGGCCTTGTCCCGCAGAGATTCGTACAGTGCATCGACACCCTCCAGTTCGATATAGAGGGTCAGGGAGGCACCGATCTCGCAACCGGCCAGTGCCGGCATTTCCTCGACCAGGCTGTTGCGCTGCTGAAACATGAAGGCCACCTGGTCGCACTGCACCATGGCCCAGTCGAGGGGTTTGTCACCAGCGGCCGGAAGCCCTTCGACCGGCCCCTCGTCGCGCATGGCCATGAGGAGTTCGAAGCCCAGCAGGTCACGGTAAAAGACCACACTTTGTGCAACGTCTTCCACCATCAGGTTGGGAGTGAGTTTTTTGAAGGTCATGGCGTGCTCTCCTTGGCCGTTGTTTGAGTGAGCCTGCAGTCTAGCGCAGGCCTCCTGACAGCATGGTGTCAGGAGTCTCCAGTCCTATCGCTGCCAGGTACCCGACTTGCCGCCACGCTTTTCCAACAGTCCGACATCACCGATAACCATGCCGCGGTCTACCGCTTTGCACATGTCATACACGGTGAGCAGAGCCACCTGCACGGCATTCAGGGCCTCCATCTCTACCCCGGTCTGGCCGGCGGTGTGCACGGTGGCGCGGCAGTGCACGGCGTCTTCGTCCGGCTCCGGAGTCAGGTCCACCGCCACCTTGGTGAGCATCAGCGGGTGACACAGGGGTACCAGATCGCTGGTCTTCTTCGCCCCCATGATGCCGGCAACGCGCGCGATGCCCAGCACATCACCCTTGCCGTGGCCACCCTCGATGATCAGCCGCAGGGTCTCCGGCTGCATGCGAATCCGACCCTCGGCCACCGCCATGCGCTGGGTGACGGCCTTTTCACCGACGTCGACCATGTGGGCCTCGCCTGCGCTGTTGAAATGGGTTAGCTTGCTCATTGAATCCACCCTGCTGAAAGATTAGTGCAGAAAAGTATACCGGGGGACGCCATGAGCATCACAGTGAAATTCTTCGCCAGCCTGCGTGAGACCGTAGGCATGGAAGACGCAACGCTTGATCCGGCCAGTGTGCAGACTGCGCAGCAGGCTTGGGCGGCCGCCAGCGACGGGCGTGAGATGCCGGCCAATACGCTGATCGCCGTCAACATGGAATACGCCGGCGCCGATGCGACCGTTACCGATGGCGATGAGGTGGCCTTTTTTCCACCGGTAACGGGCGGGGCAGGAGACGCGATTCGATGAGCATCAAACTGATGGGAGAGGAATTCGATCCCTGGGCGGAGCTACAACGACATCAGGCCGGCAACCCACAACTGGCCGGCAAGTATGGCGCCACGTCTATCTTTGTCGGCACCATGCGCGACTTCAACGACGGTACCGGGGTGGAGTGCATGGTACTGGAGCACTACCCGGCCATGACGCAGAAGCACCTGCAGGCCATCGCCAGCGAGGCCATGGCACGCTGGGACATCCTCGACACGCTGATCATCCACCGCTTTGGCGAGATCCACCCCGATGATCCCATTGTCCTGCTGGCGGTGTGGTCGGCCCACCGCAGCGAGTCCTTCCCCGCCTGCCGCTATCTCATCGAGGAGCTGAAATCGCGCGCGCCCTTCTGGAAGAAAGAGATCAACGGCGGGGACGCACGCTGGGTGGCGCACAATACGCCGGGCTGAATACCGGCGTTACAGATACTCCCGCAGCACCTCGGGCGGCTGCTGAACCAGATTCTTGTCGATCTGCCGGGACACCCTGGCCATCACCTCCTTACTCAGCTTGTCGCGCAGCAAGCCCAAAAACGCCGGCGGCGCCACCAACACCAGACGCTTCAGCTCGCCGGCATTGCGTGCCGCGTCCAGGCGCTCGGCCAGGCTTGCGGCAAAGCGGATATCCACCTGCTTGCGGGCACTCACCCGGTCATCGAATATATGCCGCCCCTGACCGACACTACCACCATCGCTGCCGGGACCGTCCGACACCAGGTCTCCTTCGTGCAGCCGCCCCTCGGGGTGATCGAAATCCTCTATTTCCACGAATGGCGCCGTACGTTTTTCCACCTCGTACAGCTTTGCACGACTGCTATCTGCCACCAAAAACCACGTATGCGACATAACTACTACCTCCTGTTCATTGGATGCCCAGCGGGAGATGTCCTCAGACCAAGTTTAGCAGGCCATTGAAAAAGTCTCAGACAAGCGCGAAACACAGCAGGTAAGTGCTAGATTTAACCTATGGATCCATTCGTTAATCTGGGCATTGCACTGGCCCTGGGGCTGATGATCGGCAGCGAGCGCGGCTGGCAGGAGCGCCGCGCGGAAGAAGGCAGCCGCATCGCCGGCATCCGCACCTTTGGCCTCATTGGCCTGCTGGGCGGACTGTGGGCACTGCTGGCGCAGGACATGGGGGAGACACTGCTGGGCTTCGCCTTCCTCGGCCTGACCATTGTGCTGGTCATCGCCTACCGGCAGGGGCAGCAAGAGGGTCATGATGTCGGCATTACCACCCTGATCGCCGCGCTGATTACCTTCGCCCTTGGCGCCTTTACCGTGCGTGGCTATGCCGCGCCCGCCGCCGCCGGCGCAGTCGCCACGACTGCACTACTGAGCCTCAAGCCCACCCTGCACCGCTGGCTAAGCAATCTTGAGGCAGAGGAATTCTACGCCGCACTGAAACTGTTACTGATCTCCGTGGTACTGCTTCCGGTGCTGCCGAACCAGGGCTATGGGCCATGGGGAGTGCTGAACCCCTACCACATCTGGTGGATGGTGGTGCTGATCGCCGGGCTGTCGTTCGCCGGTTACATCGCCATGAAGGCCATCGGTACCGAGCGAGGCATCCTGCTCACCGGCCTGCTCGGCGGGCTGGCCTCGTCCACCGCCACCACCCTCACCTTCGCCCGCCTGGCGCGCCGCATCCACCTGGGACAGATACTGGCGGCCGGCACCCTGGTGGCCTCGGCCACCATGTTTCCCCGTGTGCTGGTAGAGGTCACAGTGATCAACCCGCAGCTGCTGCCGGCACTGATTCCGCCGCTGGGCCTGATGACCCTCATCAGCGTCGTCTACGGCCTGTGGTTGTGGCACCGCCACCGTGGCCAGCCGCACACCGGCAAGCTACCGCTGCACAATCCACTGGAACTGAAATCCGCACTGCAGTTCGGCCTGCTGCTGAGTGTCATCCTGGTGCTGGCCGAGGCCCTCCGCGCCTGGCAGGGGGATGCCGGCATCTACCTGCTGGCATTCGTCTCGGGCATCGGCGACGTGGACGCCATTACCCTGTCCATGGCACGCATGTCGACGCAGGACCTGCCGGCAGAGGTCGCCGAACGGGCCATCCTCATCGCCACCCTCACCAACACCCTGATGAAGGGCGTGCTGGTGATCACCATCGCCGGCGGGGAGATGGCGCGCAGCTTCCTGCCGGGGCTGGTGCTGGTGCTGGCGGTCGGGGGAGTATTCCTGCTGTTGTAACGGGATACGAAATGATAGGCCCGGCGAGGTGAATGGATCATACATCTATTTGTCGGAGCGGCCGGTCAACTCGCGACTTCGGCCTGTTGCTGCCGAGCAATCCCACGGCGCACCTCATCCATGTCCAGCCCTTTGATCTCTTCCAGCAGTTTCGCCAGCGCGCCCTCCGGCAACACACCGGGCTGAGCAAAGACCACGATCTGCTCGCGGAACACCATCAGAGTAGGGATGGAGCGAATCTGAAAGTGGGCCGCCACCTCCTGCTCTTCCTCGGTATTGATCTTGACGAAGGCGGCGGTGTCCTTGTGGGTCTCGGCCACAGCCTCGAAGATGGGCGTAAAGGATCGGCAGGGCCCACACCACGGCGCCCAGAAATCCACCACCACGATGTCGTTGTTGTCGATAATGTCGGCGAGGTTCTCTTTTGTTGCTTCTATGACCATGGCGCGGCCTCTATATTAGATATTAATGAATCACTAATATAGAGGCTTCATCGAAAATATCAAGGGTGCTTTGGGTCACGCCACCTTAGCCGTGGTCTACTTCTGTTTTTTCCACCTGCTGAACATCGCCCGCACACTCGCCAACACGATAAACAGTAACGCCAGCACGGGCAGCCAATCACCCGTTCGGGCATACAGCGTTGGCACCCTTTCCACCGGCAGTGTCGCCAACATAATGCGGTCATTAGCCTCGAAGTGGCTCAGGGCAGCGCGGCTACGGCCATAGGCGTCAAAGGCGCCACTGGTGGCCCAGCGCACCGGCCGCAACACGGAGAAGCCGCCCTCGATACCGCGGATACTGGCCATCTGGGTGTGATAGGGATCGATGCCCTGCCAGTCGCTGGAAGGCACCACCACCAGCCCGGCGCCGAGGCGGGCATGGCGCAGGCCCAGGGCAGGAAAATCATAGTCATAACAAATCGCGCCCGCGACGCGGCCATAGGGACGCTCCAGTACGCGCAGGGGTGCAGTGCCCTTTATCGAACCTTCACCTGGGACGGGATGGTGTTTGAAGTAGGTTTCGGCGATGCCGCCTTCGTTGGTGACCCAGACATATTTGTTCTCGAAGCTCGCCATGCCGTCCAGCGGCACGATGTAGGCCATGACGATGTCCACGCCGAGTTCCTGCGCCAGCTCGGTGCCACGCTGCAGAAAAGCCGCTTCATCGTCGGAAGTGACCACCGTGGCCCCTTCATTCCATACCACCAACCGCGCACCTCGCTGTGCCGCCAGCCGGGTGCGGGCAAAGAGTTCATCGGTGCCGGCCCGCAGGATTTCCGCAGATGGTATCCCCTCCGCACCCAGTGCCACATCACTCACAATGCCGGCCACCATGACCTGGGGGCCAAGCGAAGGCTGATGCAGGCGGTAGCTGCCCCAGGTGTGAGCAATCAACACCAGCAGAGCGATCGCCAGACCGCTGCGCCACCAGCGGATCGGCCGGGTATCCGCAATGACCACCGCCAGCCAGGCCGCGACCAGGGAAAGCAGCAGCGCCGGGCCGGCCAGACCCGCAAGGGCGGTGGTCTGCAACAGCGGCAGATTGTCGACCTGGGTATTGGCCAGCGCACCCCACGAGCCAAGCTCCGACCAGCGCCAACCCAGCCATTCGAGCGCTATCACCAGGGCCGGAAACAGAATCATTCCCCAGCCATCGCCCAGTCGCCGGCGCAACCACTCAAAACCACCGTAAGCGACCCAGCTTCCCAGCGCCAGGGGCACGGAAAACATCACCGCCATAGGCCAGGGTATGGGATCCGTGACGATTTTCAGGATTTGCAGAAAAACGCCCAGTTGCAAGGCAGCGAGCAGCCACAACTGCGCACGCCAGCCCTGTGCGGTACGCAAATAGAGCAGAAACGGCACCGGCATCACCCAGGCCAGCCAACTGATGTTCCAGCGCATACCCACCAGCGCGGTGAACGCGATACCCAGCAATAACCACTGACGGGGGGTCAGAAAATCCATCAACACCACGCGGCCCCGGTCGTCCCCGGGCAGTACACCGTTCAACGGGGGATTGCCTGTCGATTTCATCACGCTTCTCCTTGTGCATAACGGGCGCCAGCCCACACCAATGCCAGTTGCTGACGGTACAGGGGTGCAATTGCCGCGGGCTCGTGACGCCCCACACACAGCGGCACACCAAAAAAAACGGAAGACAGCGCCAACGTCAAGCCGGCGATATCGCTTGATGGCGGCAATTCCCCCTTGTCGATGGCCACTTGCAGAAAACGCGGCAGGATGGTCTCCAGCCCCTCGGAGGGCAGGGCCTCTACACCGACCAGATCGGGGAATCGCAGCAGGCGCTCCGCCACACTCACCCCGGGCAGGACCAGGTTTTTCGGCATGCGCGCCTGGTGGGCGATGATCTCAAGCATGATATCGATATTCCGCGCGGCGTCCTGGGCCGTACGCGCGAAGATTTCACCGATCGCCTCCAGGCCACTGCCCTGTACCTGTGCGGCCTGATTGGCATGCCAGGCCATTTCAATGGTCCACAGCTGAATGAAATAGGTCAGCAGGTCGGACTTGGCGGGGAAGTGCTTGAAAAAAGTCACCTCGCTGATCTCGACCTCGGCACACAGTTCCTTGACGGGGATCTGGTCGATGCCCCGCGGGCCGATGCGCGACAGCAGCGCATCCAGCAGGGCCAGACGGGTACGCGCCCGCTTACGTTCACGTAGGGGCAGATCCTCAAAACACAGACGGGGCTCGCTGGACATGCAAAAAGGTTAGTCTTACAAATAAATTAAGTCAACTTAATTTTTCTGCGCGGAGCGCGTGTCTCTGAGGAATGACAACCTGCTGGCGGCAGAATCTGATGGCTGGCGGTGTTGTCTCACCGCGGGAACGGCTCAGGTATGCGCGGTGACGTGCGGCATGTTGTAGGCCATGCCGGGGTCGACGGGAACGGGGAGGATTTCGAAATCAAGTTTGGCAAGGTCGCCCATCACATAGGTGGGCGGCGCGCCGATGCCGGCCACGGTGCCGGGATTGACGAACACGGTGGAACCGCCGGTGATGGTGTCGATGCTGTCGATCTCGGCACGGTGGTCGTGGCCGCAGCAGACCAGATCCCAGTCGCCGGTGACGCCCATGGCACGGGCATAGTGAGGGTAGTGGACGATGAAGATGCGCTTTCCGGCCAGCTCGATGCCAAGGTCCTGTCCGTGGTAGTTGATCACCGTGTCCGGCTCCTGGGCAAGCAGCCCCATGTTGTACAGGTCGCCGGTATTGTTGCCGTGGATGACGTGCACCGGCAGACCATATTTCTGCAACACGCGCAGGGTGGTGGGCGCCACCACATCGCCACAGTGCAGCACCGCCTCGGCACCGCGTTTTTTGGCGTCCCTGACGGCGATCTCCAGCAGGCGCCGGTTATCGTGGCTGTCGGAAACGATACAGACTTTCATGCGGGTGCTCTTTCGGGGTTTTGGCTTTGCAACGAATGGAGGCTGGCGACGGGCAACTTGTTCCCGCCGCCGGCTGAGATCGCCTCAGAAACAGGGCTTCTCGGGGGCAGACTTGAAACGCCCCACGGAAGCAAGGATTTCGGCCTTGGCCTCGTCAGTGCCGACCCAGCCGTCGATCTTCACCCACTTGTTGCTCTCCAGATCTTTGTAGTGCCCGAAGAAGTGGGCGATCTGCTCCAGCAACAGAGGCGACAGGTCTTCCAGCTTTTCCACACCACGGTACTGCACGGCCAGCTTGTCCACTGGCACGGCGAGGATCTTGGCGTCGATGCCGGACTCGTCGGTCATCTTCAGCATGCCCACCGGGCGGCAGCGAATCACCGAACCGCTGATCAGCGGCGTGGGAGTGACCACCAGTACGTCCACCGGGTCGCCATCTTCGGACAGGGTGTGGGGCACGTAGCCATAGTTGCAGGGATAGAACATGGCGGTATTCATGAAACGATCCACGAACATGGCGCCGGTTTCCTTGTCGACTTCGTATTTTACCGGGTCACTGTGGGACGGAATTTCAATGATGACATTAATGTCGTTGGGTACATCTTTGCCGGAACTGACTCGGTCAAGGTTCATCCTTTTCTTTCTCCTGAAATAGCAATATTGAAAAATAAAATCGAACAAAAAAAGGCCGACGGGTCGGCCTTTTCCAGAATAGCGGATCGAAACCAAACTTGGCTGTCGGTACAGACGCTGCGCAATGCTGGCCTGCTTCATCCATGAAGCGGGGGTTCCTTCGCCCAACAAAAGAACTTATAGCGGCATACCGAGATTAATTCCACCACTGGTTGTGGCCGTATTGTAGCGCAGATAAGATAGCCAAGGAACAATACAGCCCACACAGAAATAAGGGACTTCAGCAGCCGACAATACAGATTACAGAGGCAAGTCAGGGTACCCGCCCAGCGAATCACCAACCAATAGACGGGGAGAAGTAGCGCTCATGAGCACCACACTTGTACCACCGATTTTGGGAGCCTTCGGGCTGTTTATCGCTTTTATCATCTATGGCGTCGTCAAGCGACGACCGGCGGGGGAAGACAAGGTCGTCGAGATTGGTGAGGCCATCCACCTGGGTGCGATGGTTTTTATTCGTCGTGAGTACACCCTGCTGGGAATGTTCGTCGCGGTGATTCTGGTCTTGCTGCTGCTCTCCCTTGGCATGGGTACGGCTATCGCCTTTATCGTCGGCGCGGCGACCTCGGCCGCCGCGGGCTACATCGGCATGTATACCGCCACCCAGGCCAACACACGTACCACCACGGCGGCACATACGGAAGGCGCCGCCAGCGCATTAACCGTGGCCTTCTTTGGCGGCTCGATTATGGGCCTGACCGTGGCCTCAATGGGCCTGCTGGGTCTCGGCACCCTGTATCTGTTCTACGGTGGCGATCCGGAAACGGCGCACGCCATTCACGGCTTCGGCATGGGCGCCTCCAGTGTCGCACTGTTTTCGCGCGTGGGCGGAGGCATCTTTACCAAGAGCGCCGATGTAGGCGCGGATCTGGTCGGCAAGATCGAGGCCGGCATCCCCGAGGACGACCCGCGCAACCCAGGCGTTATCGCCGACAATGTGGGCGACAACGTGGGCGACGTAGCCGGCATGGGCTCGGATATCTTTGAGTCCTACTGCGGCGCCATGATTGCCACCATCGCCATGGCCTCCACCATGGCGGTAAACATCATTGACCCGCTGGGCGAACGCCAGGCGCTGATGTTTCTGCCTCTGGCGCTGTCTTCGGCAGGCCTGATCTGCTCGATTATCGGCATCTTTCTGGTCAAGAGTTTTTCCGCCAAATCACCGGAGGTGGCACTGCGTATCGGCACCATGGGTGCAGCGATACTATTTATGATCATCGCCTATTTTGTGATTACGGCATCCGGCATCAGCACCCGTGTCTGGGGTGCGGTGCTGGTGGGTGCCTTGGGCGGTATCATTATTGGCCTGGTCACCGAGTACTACACGGCCGGAGCCCCAGTGCGGCATATTGCCAAGTCCGGTGAGACCGGGCCCGCCACGGTGATGATCACCGGCCTCTCGGTGGGCATGCAGTCGGTGACGGTACCACTGATTACCATCGCCGCCATTATCCTCATTTCCACCGAGCTGGTTGGCATGTACGGCGTCGGCATCGCTGCCGTGGGCATGCTGGCCACGGTGGGCATCACCATGGCCATCGACGCCTACGGCCCGGTGGCGGACAATGCCGGCGGCATCGCCGAGATGGCCGGCCTCGGCGAGGAGACACGCAAGATCACCGACTCGCTGGACGAGCTGGGCAACACCACCGCCGCCATCGGCAAAGGCTTCGCCATCGGCGCCGCGGCACTGGCGGCGCTGGCGATCATTGCCGCCTTCGTCGAGGTCGTCTCGTCGCACAATCCGAACTTCGACCTGAGCATGAACAATCCCACGGTGCTGGCCGGCATGTTCCTCGGTGGCATCTTCCCCTTCCTGGTCAGCTCACTGACCATGACCGCGGTGGGCGACGCAGCCTTCGAGATGATCAAGGAAATCCGCCGCCAGTTCCGCGAAATCCCCGGCCTGCTGGAGGGCACCGGCAAGCCGGACACCGCCCGCTGCGTGGACATCGCCACCACTGCGGCACTGAAGAAAATGATACTGCCCGGCGTGCTGGCGGTGGCCGCACCGCCGGTGGTGGGCTTCACCCTGGGCGCCGAGGCACTGGGAGGCATGCTGGGCGGCGCATTGCTGGCCGGTGTGTTGATGGCGCTGATGATGGCCAACGCCGGCGGCGCCTGGGACAACGCCAAGAAATTTGTCGAAAAAGGCAACCTCGGCGGCAAGGGATCGGACGTGCACAAGGCCTGCGTGGTGGGCGACACCGTCGGTGATCCCTTCAAGGATACCTCGGGCCCGTCGATGAACATCCTCATCAACGTACTGGCCATCGTGTCGCTGGTAATCGCACCACTGCTGTAAAAACAAGGCAACAAAAGCGGCGCAGTCGGCATGACTGCGCCGCTTTTTTATGGCGGGTGTTTTCTGTCTTATTTGATCTTGAAGGATTTCTCCAGTTTCTTTTTCACCGCCACATTCTTCAGCGTCACATACTGCGGCAGACCATTTTTGAAAGGCGGATAATCTTCACCCTGAATCAACGGCTGCAAATAGGTCCGACAGCGCTGGGTAATGTGAAAACCGTCCTTGCTGATGTAATTCTTCGGCATCATCTTTTCCACATTCGCCACCTTGGCCAGCCTCGCTTCGGTAATCTTCCAGCGGTAAGGTTTGTTGGAGGTACGCTTGATCGCCGGCATCACAGAATTCTTTCCCGCCAGCGCCATCTCCACCGCCGCCTTGCCGACGGCGTAGGCCTGCTCCACATCGGTCTTCGAGGCAATATGCCGCGCCGCACGCTGCAGATAGTCCGCCACCGCCCAGTGGTACTTGTAACCCAGCTTTTTCTGAATCATCTGCGCCACCACCGGCGCCACACCGCCCAACTGGGCATGCCCAAAGGCATCCCGGGTACCGGCCTCGGCGAGGAACTGGCCCTTGTTGTTACGTACCCCCTCGGACACCACGATAGCGCAGTAACCATATTTGTTGACCGACTCTTTTACTCGGACAAGGAATTTACGCTCGTTGAACACAACTTCCGGGAACAGAATAATGTGCGGGGCATCGCCCTCGTTCTCTGCCGCCAGGCCACCCGCCGCAGCGATCCAGCCGGCATGCCGGCCCATCACTTCCATGACAAAAATCTTCGTCGAGGTCTTGGCCATGGAGGCGACATCGAAGGCCGCCTCGCGAATCGACACCGCCACATATTTCGCCACCGAGCCAAAACCAGGACAATTATCGGTAATGGGCAGATCATTATCGACCGTCTTGGGAATGTGAATGGCCTGAATGGGATAACCCAGCGTTTTGGAAAGTTGTGAAATCTTCAGGCAGGTGTCGGCGGAATCACCACCACCGTTATAAAAAAAATAACCGATATTGTGCGCCTCGAACACCTCGATGAGCCGCTCATACTCGGCGCGATTTTCCTCCAGCCCCTTCAGCTTGTAGCGGCAGGAACCAAAGGCCCCGGATGGCGTATGGCGCAAGGCGGCAATCGAGCGCGCCGGCTCCTTGCTGGTATCGATAAGATCCTCGGTCAACGCGCCAATAATGCCGTTACGGCCCGCATAAACCTTGCCTATCCTGTCCTTGTTGTTGCGTGCGGTCTCGATAACACCGCAGGCACTGGCATTAATCACCGCAGTCACACCGCCCGACTGCGCATAAAAGGCATTCTTTTTCGCCGTTGTTTTCACTCTCGTTTTCGCCATGGCAAACTCCCTACCGTTCAAATAATTCGGATGTGTTTGTACCGCTACCCCGCAAAGAAAAAACGACAGCGGTCGCGCCATCACTCTTTCCAGGAAGAGTAATACCTAGGTAATAACACAACCGCGGGGAGCTATTCAGCAAATCCACGCAAAAAATGACAAAATGATTTTCTATGCCGATAGAATGCTCTTCACATTAATTATGCGGAAGGTATGCGAAAAAAACAGCAAAAATGTGGCAAACGACCCTCCCCTCTCATTGACTTGCGCACGCTGAAAAGGGTAGCTTTACAGCGATAACAGTAAACAGCATGCATTAGCGACGCTTGTTTATTCGCATGACGAAGGGAGGCAGTCGATATGAGGATTGTCCTGATTGGTGCGCCAGGATCTGGCAAGGGCACCCAGGCCAAGAAACTGGTCAGCCGCTATAGCGTACCGCAGATTTCCACTGGCGACCTGTTGCGCGCCGCCGTCGCCGCGGAAACACCACTTGGCCTGCAGGCCAAGGCCGCCATGGATGCCGGACAACTGGTCTCGGATCAGATCGTACTCGACATGATCGAAGAACGCATGGCTGAGCCCGACACGAAAAAAGGCTTCATCCTCGATGGCTTCCCACGCAACATCCCCCAGGCCCAGGCCCTCGACACCATGCTGATTAAGCTGGGTCGTCCGCTGGAAGCCGCGATCCTCATCGACGTGGACTTCGACCTGCTCATTCAACGCATTGCCGGCCGCCGCACCTGCAGCAGTTGCGGACAGATGTACAATATCTACACCTCCCCACCGAAAATGGATGGCCTGTGTGATGTCTGTGGCGGCAAACTGCACCACAGAGCCGACGACAACGAAGACACCATCACCAATCGCCTACGCGTTTACGAGGCGCAGACCGCGCCACTGATCAACTATTACAAGGCACAGGGCAAGCAATATATCGTCGATGGAGCTGGCGACATCGATGAAATCTTTCAGCGCCTGTGCAACATCATCGATGCGCTACCCGCCCACGAAAGCCTGGAATCCGCTAGTAAAGCCGCCAAATTTGAACAAACCATTCAAGAAATGGTGGAAAAGGTCGAGACCAAGCTCACCCCCGACACTCAAGCAACTCCAGTCGCCAACAAGGAAACCAGAACCATGACGGCAAAGAAGAAAGCAACGAGAAAAAAGGCGACTGCCAAGAAATCGGTCGCAAAGAAAAAGATCACCAAGAAGGCCGCTGTAAAAAAGAAAGCGGCGAAGAAAAAGGTCGTAAAAAAGAGGGTCGCGGTCAAAAAAGCCGCTACCAAGAAGAAGAAAGCCGTCAAGAAGAAAGCTGCGGTAAAGAAAAAGGTCGTGAAAAAGAAGGCTGCCACAAAGAAGAAGGTGGCCAAAAAGAAGGCTGCCACAAAGAAAAAAGCCGCCACTAAAAAGACCGCCAAAAAGAAGGTTGCCGCCAAGAAGGCATCGCCAAAGAAGAAACCTGTAAAGAAAAAGGCTGCCGGAAAGGCCCCCACGAAGAAGACCCCGACCAAAAAGAAGGGGGTAAAAAAGAAGGCCGCAGCCAGAAAGAAACGCTGACATAATGAGCCGCCCCCGGCTTGTTTCCTGCTGGGGCCAGCCTTACAATCGGGCGCACAAGGTGACTTGTGCGCCCGAGCTGTTTCCGGCCGCCAGATTCCAACCCCCCAGCCTCCAGAACTAGGGGGTGTTAACACCCCCTAGGAGCAACACAGTGCCCAATCTCGATTCCGGCCACGGCCACTTTTCCGCGGTACGCATGCGCCGCATGCGCCGCGACGACTTCAGCCGCCGGCTGATGCGCGAGTCCACCCTCAGCGTCGACGACCTCATCTACCCCATGTTCATCCTCGAAGGCGAGGGCCAGCGCGAGGCCATCCCCTCCATGCCGGGCGTAGAGCGGGTCAGCATTGACCTGCTGTTGAAAGAGGCCGAAGAACTGGTACAGCTGGGCGTACCCGCCGTGGCGTTGTTTCCGGTCACGCCCGAATCGGTAAAGACCGAAGACGCCCGCGAGGCCTTCAACCCGGACGGCCTGGCGCAGCGCGCCGTACGCGCCCTCAAGGCCGCGCACCCGGCACTGGGCGTGATTACCGATGTCGCCCTCGACCCCTTCACCACCCACGGCCAGGACGGTCTGCTCGATGAAGCCGGCTACGTGATGAACGACGAAACCGTGGCGGTGCTGGTCAAGCAGGCCCTCTCCCACGCCGAGGCCGGCGCCGACGTGGTGGCCCCCTCGGACATGATGGACGGCCGCATCGGCGCCATCCGCGAGGCACTGGAGGCCGCCGGTCATATCCACACCCGCATCCTCGCTTATTCCGCCAAGTACGCCTCCAGCTTCTACGGCCCCTTCCGCGACGCGGTGGGCTCCGCCGCCAACTTGGGCGCAGGCAACAAGTACACCTACCAGATGGACCCGGCCAACTCGGACGAGGCCCTGAAGGAAGTGGCACTGGACCTCAAAGAGGGCGCGGATATGGTGATGGTCAAGCCGGGCATGCCCTATCTGGATATCGTGCGCCGCGTCAAGGATCAGTTCGGCGTGCCCACCTACGCCTATCAGGTCAGTGGCGAATACGCCATGCTGATGGCCGCCAGCCAGAACGGCTGGCTGAACGAAAAGGCCGTGATCATGGAATCCCTGCTCAGCTTCAAGCGCGCCGGGGCCGACGGCATCCTCACCTATTTCGCCAAGCGCGTTGCACAGTGGCTGAAAGAAGACTAGCTTCGCGCCTCATTACCAAGGAGCCATCGTGCCCAAATCTACTATTTCCAGCCTGTTCGGCGCCTCGCCCGTCAAGCCATTACAGGAGCAGATGCAGGCGGTACAGGCCTGCGTTCAGGAGCTGATCCCCTTCCTTGACGCCGTACTGGCGAACGACTGGGACGAGGCGCGCCGCCAGCAGGCCGAGATTTCCCGCCTGGAAAACGAGGCCGACGTGCTCAAGCGCGAACTGCGCCTGAATCTGCCCAACAGCCTGTTCATGGCCGTACCGCGCCGCGACCTGCTGGAAGTGCTGACCATGCAGGACAAGATCGCCAACAAGGCCAAGGACATCGCCGGCCTGATCACCGGACGCGAAATGCACTTCCCCGAGGCCATCGCACCCACCATCAAGGCCTATGTGCAGCGCTCCATCGATGCCTCTGCGCAGGCGCAGACGGCCATCAATGAGCTGGATGAACTGGTCGAAACCGGCTTTCGCGGCAACGAGGTAAAGCTGGTGACCTCCATCATCAAGACCCTGGATGAGATTGAGGGCGATTCCGACCGCATGCAGGTGGAAATCCGCGCCCGGCTGTTTGCCGTGGAAAAGGATCTGCCACCGGTGGAGGTCATCTTCCTCTACCGCATCATCGACTGGATCGGAGATCTGGGTGATCTGGCGCAGCGCGTCGGTAGCCGCCTCGAATTAATGCTGGCCAAGTAGGCCAGCCCCCCTCTTTTACCGTCAAACGGGAGCCTTTGCCGTGGAATATGGCCTGATTTTCATCATCCTTGCCTGCCTGTTCGGTTTCTTCATGGCCTGGGGCGTGGGCGCCAATGACGTCGCCAATGCCATGGGCACCTCGGTGGGCTCCAAGGCCATCACCGTCAAGCAGGCGATCATTATCGCCACTATCTTCGAGTTTGCCGGCGCCTTCCTCGCCGGTGGCCAGGTGACCGCCACCATCCGCAAGGGCATCCTCGATGCCGATGTCGTCTCTGGTACGCCGGAGCTGCTGGTCTACGGCATGCTCGCCTCGCTGCTGGCGGCGGGCATCTGGCTGATGGTCGCCAGCCGCTTCGGCTGGCCCGTGTCCACCACCCATTCCATTATCGGTGCTATCGTCGGTTTCGCCGCCGTGGGCATCGGCATGGACGTGGTGCAGTGGGGCAAGGTGGGCTCCATCGCCATGAGCTGGGTGGTGTCTCCCCTGCTGGCCGGCTCCATCGCCTTCGCCCTGTTCATCAGCGTGCAGAAGCTCATTCTCGGCACCGAAGACCCGCTCGGCAACGCCAAGCGCTATGTGCCGGTCTACATCTTTTTCGTCGGCTTCATCATCGCCCTGGTGAGCATATTCAAGGGACTGAAACATGTGGGGCTGGAACTAAGCACGACAGAGTCCTACAGCGTCGCGGTCTTGGTAGGCGCCATCACAGCGGCCATTGGCATAGTGATGATTGGACGCCTGAAGTTTGATCCCAAGGCTGATCGTGACTTCCACTTCACCAATGTGGAAAAGATCTTCGCCGTACTGATGATGATCACCGCCTGCGCCATGGCCTTCGCTCACGGCTCCAACGACGTCGCCAACGCCATCGGCCCGCTGGCCGCGGTGGTGAGCATCGTCGAAAATGACGGCATAGTGGCACAGAAATCTGCCTTGCCGCTGTGGATTCTCGCCCTCGGCGGACTCGGCATCGTCATCGGCCTGATGACCTACGGCAAAAAAGTCATGCTCACCATCGGCACCCAGATCACCGAACTCACCCCCAGCCGCGGCTTTGCCGCCACCCTCGCCGCAGCCACCACCGTGGTACTGGCCTCCGGCACCGGTCTGCCCATCTCCACCACCCACACCCTGGTGGGGGCGGTGCTGGGCGTGGGTCTGGCGCGCGGCATCGCAGCAATCAATCTCAACGTGGTACGCACCATCTTCATTTCCTGGGTAGTCACCCTACCGGCCGGTGCGATTCTTTCGATCATCTTTTTCTTTATCTTCAAAGGCATTTTCAGCTGATGGGCGACCCATTCGACTTCGATGCCAAACCCGACGCCTACGCAGTGATGGGCAACCCCATCGCGCATTCAAAATCACCACAGATCCACGCCGCCTTCGCCCGGCAGACCGGCCAGCGTATTAAATACAGCGCCATCCAGGTCGACCCGGGCGGCTTTGAGCAGGCCGTCGGCAACTTCTTCGCCAACGGCGGCATGGGCCTCAACGTCACCGTACCCTTCAAACAGGAGGCCTGGAAACTGGTGCACGAACACGGCCCGGAGGCCGAACGCGCCGGTGCGGTGAATACCATTCTGCACGACAGCGCCGAACACTTCATCGGCCGTAACACCGACGGCATCGGCCTGGTGCGCGACATTCTGCAAAACCATCACGGGAAGATCGAAGGCCAGCGCGTATTGCTGGTGGGCGCAGGCGGTGCGGCCCGCGGTGTGTTGCAGCCCCTGCTGGCCGAAAGGCCACAGCGGCTGGTGATCGCCAACCGCAGCCCGGATCGCGCCGTCGTCCTGGCCCATGATTTCGCTGATATCAGCGCAGACAGCCCATTGCACGGCGGCGGTTTCCCCGAGCTTGCCGGCGAAAACTTCGACCTCATCATCAACGCCAGCGCCGCCAGCCTGCACGGCGAAGTACCACCGCTGCCCGACACCATCCTCGTCGACGGCGGCTGGTGCTACGACATGATGTACGGCGCCGATCCCACCACCTTCGTGCGCTGGGGCCTTGAGCACGGTGCCGGCGTCTCGCTGGACGGCCTCGGCATGCTGGTGGAACAGGCCGCGGAGTCCTTTTACCTATGGCGCGGCGTGCGCCCCGACACGGCGCTGGTGATCAAGGAGATCCGCGCCAGCCTCAGCCCCGGCCAGTGATCCGCCTCGCCGACAGCGACCGGGACATCACCCGCTGCATCCCCGTGATGCAGCAGCTGCGCCCCCACATTCCCGCCGCGGACTTCCTGCCCCGCATCCGCCGGCAGATGCAGCAGGGCTACCGCCTGGCCATGCTCGAGCACGACGACACGGTGATCGCCCTGGCCGGTTTCCGCCTGAGCGAGAACCTGGCCTGGGGGCGATTCCTCTACGTGGACGATCTGATCACCGATGAAGAACGGCGCTCGAGCGGCGCCGGCAAGGCATTGTTCGACTGGCTGCTGGACACCGCCCGCAACGAAGGCTGCCGGGAACTGCACCTCGACTCCGGCGT